>JACXTT010001164.1_pt1 | contig 44528 bp, 47 predicted proteins | sample 9270951 | NCBI WGS metagenome assembly JACXTT01 (sample SAMN15532306, study PRJNA645909) | rock metagenome | isolation source: weathered quartz diorite | place: Puerto Rico | collected 2017-06-21
GGGGAGCTGGTGGTGGGGTATCCGCGGGAGGCGTGCCACATAACCGGTGGTGCCGGCCCCCTGCCCTACGGGGCCTATCGCACTCTTGTCGATCCCGGCGAATCGGTGATCTACACGGTGCCGAGCTGGAACAACAACCACTACGCCTACCTCAGCGGCGCGAAGGCGGTGGAGGTTCCCGTCAGCGCCGAGGCGAACTTCTTCCCCACGCTTGAGCAGCTTCAGCCCCATTTGGGTTCGGCGCGCATGCTCGTCATCAACAGCCCGCTGAACCCTACGGGCACGGCCATCTCGCGCGAAGCACTGAAGGCCATCACGGAGGCCGTCGTCGCAGAGAACAAGAAGCGCCGTGCAGAAGGTCGTCGTGTGCTCTTCTTCGTCTATGACCAGGTGTACTGGACGCTCACCTTCGGCGCCACGGAGCACGTGACGCCCGTGCAGATGGTGCCGGAATCCGCACCCTATGTGATCTTCATTGATGCGCTTTCCAAGGCCTTCTGTGCGACGGGTATGCGGGTGGGTTGGGGCGTCATGCCGCCTGCGGTGCGCGATCGTATGAGCGATATCCTCGGGCACGTGGGCGCTTGGGCGCCCAAAGCTGAGCAGATGGCGACCGCAGAGCTGCTCCTCGACCCGGGCACCATCCAGCGTTTCCAAAAGCATCTGCGGGCCGAACTCCGGCTTCGGCTGGACGCCCTGTTCGACGGATTTGAAGGTCTCAGGCAGGCGGGTCTCCCGGTGGAGGCGGTGTCGCCCCAAGGCGCCATCTATCTCAGCGTGCGCTTCAACGCCTTCGGGAAGACCATCAAGGGCCGAAAGATTGAGCGCAATGAGGACATCCGCCAATTGCTGCTGCAGGAGGCCGGCCTGGCCATCGTGCCCTTCCAGGCCTTCGGGCTGAAGGAGGAGAGCGGCTGGTTCCGTATCTCCGTGGGGGCGTGCACTCTGGCCGATATTGAGGGTATGTTCCCCCGGCTGAAGGAACTGTTCGGCTGATCCCCCTTGTCCGCAACCTCTGGAGGGGCGTAGTCTTCCTGCAACCCCTCCGGAGGTCCCATGCGAACCTTGCGCTCCCTTCCCCTGCTTCTCGCGGCGGCAGCCCTCGTGGCCCAGGCCCCCAAGAAGGGGGAGGCGCCGAAGCCTGCCCCCGCAAACAAGGCTGCGAAGAAGGTCCATCGTGCTCGGGGCTCCCAGGGCAGCCCTGAGTCCATCGCCAACGAGATCAACGCTCGTTTCGTGAAGGCTATGGAAGCCGGTGATGCGGCTGCAGTGGCGGCGATCTACACCGAGGATGCGGAGCTCCACATGAGCGCCACCGATGTCTACAAGGGGCGGGATGGGATCAAGACCTTCGCCGATGGGTTTTTGAAGGCCACGCCGGTTCGCTCGGCCAAGGTCACATCCACGGCTGCGCACCGCCTGGGTAACACCATCACCGACGTGGGCACCTTCTCCTTCGTGCTGGACGATAAGGGCCAGACGAAGACCATGAGCGGTACCTACGCGCAGCTGCTGTGGCACGACAAGGACGGCCAATGGCGCCTGCACAAGGATTTCCCGCTGATGGCCAAGTGATCCGCGCGACGCGCAACGGAAGGCCCTGCGATGCAGGGCCTTCTTCTTTTAGACTGATGCGATGATCCCGATCCTCACCGCCGCAGAGATGCGGGCCCTGGAGCAGAAGGCCTTCGCCTCGGGTGTGGTGACCTCTCTTGATCTGCAGGAGCGGGCGGCGGCAGGGGCCGTGGCCCTTCTACCGAGGGATGTGCGCGTGGAAGTGTTGGCGGGCCCCGGCAACAACGGTGGCGATGCCCTCGCCGTGGCCCGAATGCTGCGCGAGCGTGGCCAGGACGTGCGCGTGTGGGCCCTTTCGCAACAGCCTACTTGGAAAGGTGACGCAGGCATCCAAGCCCAACGCTGGCGAGAGCTGGGCGGCGGATTTGAATACGCGGAAGATCCCGAGCCTTGGCTGGAGGCTTGGGAGGATCGCTGGATCGTCGATGGGCTCTTTGGGTTGGGTACGCGGCTACCCTTGCCGGAGTTGGCACAGGCTTGGGCCACCGCGCTATGGATGCGCCACGACCATGCCCGGTGGAAGGTGCTGAGCCTGGACCTTCCATCAGGTCTGTCGCCGGATGCTGGTTCCACCCATGCACCCGTGCAGGCGGATATCACCGCCTGTTTTGGATTCCGGAAAATTTGTCACGTCTTGAGGCCCGCTCGAGATTTTTGCGGAGATCTCCGTCTCATCGATCTCGGCCTTGAAGCGCCTGAACCTCACTTATGGATGATGGAATCGCCGGACCACCGCTTTTCAGGGCATTGGTCCCACCATAAGCGCGATCACGGTCACGTGGTCATTCGGGCAGGTTCGCTGGGAATGAGCGGTGCCGCGGTGCTTTCGGCCCTGGGGGCACTCCGCATGGGCGCAGGATTGGTGACGGTGTTGACGGATGCGGAAGTCCGCGCCGAAATCGCCACTCAGGTTCCGGAAGCGATGGTGCGCGTATGGACGGGCGAAATGCCCGCGGATGCGGACGTGCTGCTGGTGGGACCAGGAGGTGTGTCGGAGATCCCCGCCTGGTCCGGCCCGATGGTGCTGGATGCTTCTGCGTTGAGGGAGGGTGAAGGCCCCCGTTGGATGGCCCGACCTGGCACCGTCCTCACGCCGCATCCCGGCGAGTTCCGCCGACTCTTCGGCACGCCGAGGCTAGAGGTGGAAGATAGCGACGGTCGACTTTCGCAGGTGCGCCAGATCTCAAAGGGCCCTGGTGTGCTCGTGCTCAAAGGTCATCAAACCTTGATCGCGGGTGGTGGAGATGAGGACGTGATCATCAACGTTTCGGGCCATAGTGGCTTGAGCACCGGGGGAAGCGGCGATTTTCTCGCAGGGATGATCGCGGGCTGGATGGCCCGATTCAAGGCAGGCGAAGAAGTGCCTTCCGACGTGAAACGCCTGGTGGCCGAGGCCGTGTGGTTTCATGGAGAGGCCGCGGATCGCCTCGGCCCCGGGCCTTTGCTCGTGCGGGAATTGGGACCGGTGCTTTCGGAGCTCCTTCGGGAGAAGTTCAAGGTGTGGGATGGGGACTGGCGACCGCTTTCTGAACGATGATCTGGCCACTGAGGCCCTGGGCGCGGAGTTGGCGAAGCTGACGCCGCCAGGCGGCACGTGGCTGTTGCGGGGGGAGCTGGGCGCAGGGAAGACCACCTGGACCCGCGGATTCATCGAAGGCCTCGTGGGCGACCCCGATCAGGTGGCTTCACCCACCTATGCGGTGCTGCACCACTACCAGGTGCCCCATGGACGGGTCTTTCATCTCGATCTCTACCGCCTGGGGCCTGAAGGCGCCTGGTCCCTGGGACTGGAGGATCAACTCCGACCTGGCGATCGGCTGGTCGTGGAGTGGGCAGGCACCGAAGGCCCTTGGCCTAGCCCCTGGGTGGCCACCTTGGAATTGAAACCCGAAGGGGAAGGTCGTCGAGCGCTGTGGCGGCTCCCGGTCCACTAGACTGAAGTCATGATTCTCGTGCTGTCCTCCCTCATTCTGCTGGTGGCCTTGGCGGCTGCCGTGGGAGCTTGGCGGCGGAGCGGTCCCACGGCGGAAGACTTGCGGCGGATGTTGGACGAACATCAGGCTCGCGGCCGCCAAGATCAGGGCGTCGCGTTGCAACCGCTCCAGGCGGAGCTGGCGCGCATGAACGGGGCCCTCTCATCTCAAAAGGCCGAGGCGGACGCTGCGCTTTTGGCGCGCTTCCAAGAGGTACAGACGCAGTTGGGGGCTGGGCTCCAGTCGGGTCGCTCCGAGCAGGCGCAACAACTGGAGCTGCTTCGGAAAACTCTGGATGCAGCGCTTACCCAATCCCGCCAGGAGTTGGGGCAGCGCATGGATGCGGTGCAGCTGCAGGTGCAGCAGAGGCTGCAGGCCATTCAGGAAACAAATGAGCAAAAACTCGAACAGATGCGCGTGACCGTGGACGAGAAGCTCCACGCCACACTCGAAAAGCGGTTGGGTGAAAGCTTCAGCCTCGTGGCCCAGCGCCTGGAAGAAGTGCAGAAAGGCCTGGGAGAGATGCAGAATCTGGCCCAGGACGTGGGCGGACTGAAGCGGGCGCTGACGAATGTGAAAACCCGCGGTGTGTTGGGTGAGGCGCAGCTTGGAGCCCTGCTGGAGCAATACCTCAGCCCCGGCCAGTATGAAGCCAACGTGAAACCGCGTCCGCGAAGCAACGAGATCGTGGAATACGCGGTGAAGTTGCCTGGGCCCGAAGAGGGCGCCATGGTGTGGCTGCCCATCGACGCCAAGTTCCCCATCGAGGACTACCAGCGCCTCATGGAAGCCTACGAAGCGGGTGACAAGGACGCTTTGGAAACGGCCGGGAAGGCCTTGGAGATGCGCATCCTTGCCCAGGCGCGGGAGATCCGCGACAAGTACATCGCGCCGCCCTACACCACGGATTTCGCGCTGCTCTTCCTCCCCTTTGAGGGGCTCTACGCGGAGGCGCTACGCCGGCCCGACCTGCTCACGCGCGTGCAGCGCGAATGCAAAGTCACCTTCGTGGGGCCGACGACCCTTACGGCTTTCCTGAATAGTCTTCAGGTGGGGTTCAAAACCTTGGCCATCACGAAGCAGAGCTCTGAGGTCTGGAAGACCCTCGGCAAGGTGAAGACAGAGTTCGGTCGCTTTGGGGATGCGCTGGAATCGGTCCAAAAGAAACTGGACGAAGCCAGCGGCAAATTGGATGAAGTGGCCAAGCGCCGAACGCAGATGGAAAAGGCCCTCGGTAAGGTCGAGCAGGTGCCGGAGGGCCTGGGGGAAGAAGGGCTTCCCGCCCTCCCAATCGACCCACGTTAATTATTCTTCCCTTTTTGGCCGATCCCCTTAGCATGCAAGGCATCTTAAGGGGTTTTCTGCATGACCAGGGGGCGTGAGAAGCACGGGCACGGCGAGGTGATCGCCGTGGATCGTAACTTCTTTCCCATGCAGGAGATGAGCCGCCGTAAAGCCATCCGCGCCGTGGCCGCGGGCCGGGCGGAGGTGCTGAATCCTAGGGACTTCGGGCGCCATACGCGGCTGCAGGGGGTGATCCAGCTCGTGATCTTCCCCCACGCCCAGGCCTGCCCGGACGCCAAGCTGCTGCTGGGTCGCCTGGAGCGGCGGGTGCTGAAGCGGGACAACCACGTCTGCCAGTACGAGGGCTGCCATCACAAGGCGACGACGGTGGATCACGTCATTCCCAGCTGCCAGGGCGGCGGCACCAGCTGGCAGAACCTCGTGGCCTGCTGCCTCGACTGCAATCAGAAGAAGGGGGGCCGTACCCCCGAGCAGGCGGGCATGAAGCTCAAGGCCCACCCCAAAGGCCCGAGGGCCCATTTATTCGAGCGTTTTGAAACGCTGGTCCGCGAGGCCAGCGCAGCTTGAACCTATTTAGGAGATCTATTTATGAAGCCAACTAAATTGACGCTTCATCGTGAAACCCTTGCCCGTCTGAGCGCCGAATCGATCGAGACCATTCAGGCCGGTTTGGGCTCCGCCACGATCGTGGGCGGAACCGGCACCGTGGTAGGTGGGACCGTCGTGCTGAACCACAGCATATCCGTCTGCGCCAAGGTCTCCTGCGTGGGCTGCTCAGATCCCTGCGGAACGGATTTCTGCAGCATGTGGAATTCGCGTCCCTACTGCTGCGCCTAAGTCGCACTCTGGGATCAGAACTTCCGGCGGAAGGCGAAGGCCTCGTGATGGCTTTTGCCGTTGGGGCGCGGGACGTTCAATTCCGCGCGCATGAGGTTGCCCTCGCGCCAGTACTCCAGCGACCCACCTGTGGGCAATTCGAACCGCGCGTGATTCGTCTCCGCCACGGTCACTTTCCAGCGCAGGGGCAGCTCCTTCTCTTTCGCCCAAGGCTGCATGGCGGCGTCGAAGTGGCGCATGGTCAGCCAGAGGCCTTCGGCGTCCTCCCCGAGGGTGAGCAGCTCCATCGACAGCACTTTGCCTTCCTTCATCTCGCGATACATGCCTTGGATCTGGCCCTGAGCCACACCGCTCCACGTTTCTTCCTGATGTATGCCCTCGGCGGATCCGATCCAAGTGCCTTCCATCCAAGCCAATCGTGAAATCGCTGGGACAGGTGCTTGAGCACAAAGCAGGGCGGGGATGAGGAAGGGAAGTGCAGGGCGCATCGTGACCTCCGGTGCCCTCACTCTACCTGCTAAGCGATGCCCTTCAGCTGCTTGAGCGCGTTGCCGACGTCCACGATGGACTCGATCACGGGGACGAGACGCTGACCCAAGGGTGTGAGGCTGTATTCCACGGTGGGCGGCGAGGTGGGCATCACTTCGCGCAGAACGACGCCGTCTTCCTCTAGCTTGCGAAGGCGGGCGCTGAGGGTTTTGGCGGAGATCTTCTTCAGATCACTCTTCAATTCCGAAAAGCGGCGCGGTGCGGCGCGGAGGTACCACAGCACATTCGGCGTCCATGCACCACCGAGGAGGGCCATGCATTCCATGATCGGGCACACGGGCGGTTCGACTCGGTTTTTGCGCCGGGGGACCATCGCACTCTCCTGTGCCGAGGTTACCGGATGGAAACTCGAAAATCGATAACAAGGTGTTATCTGGTTGATATTAGAAATGAAGTAACCAAAGGTAACTATTGTCCTCTGTATGGGACTCAAGGAGCTTTCATGAACCACACCAAGACCGCCATCGTCACCGGCGCCTCCAGCGGCATCGGCCTGGCCCTCGCCAAGGCCCTGCTTCAGCGCGGCTACAACGTCGTGGCCAACTCCCGCCACATCTCCAGCGCGAAGACGCTGACGCCTTCGGCCCAACTGGCTCTAGTGGATGGCGATATTTCCTCGCCTGAAGTCGCCGCCAAGGTCGTCGAGACGGCCGAATCCAGGTTCGGCGGTGCGGACCTGCTCGTGAACAACGCGGGCATCTTCATTCCCAAGCCCTTTACGGAGTACACCGAGGAGGACTTCGCGAACCTCGTGTCCACAAACCTCACGGGCTTCTTCCACATCACGCAGCAGACGCTGCGCCGCATGCGGCCCCGAAAAGCAGGCCACGTCATCACGATCTCGACCTCGCTGGCAAGTCAGCCCATCGCTGGCGTTCCCGCATCCATTCCCATCCTCACGAAGGCGGGTCTGAACGCGGTCACGAAGGCTTTGGCCATCGAGCATGCGGGAGAGGGGATTCGCGTGAACGCCATCGCGCCGGGCATCATCGACACGCCCATGCATAAGCCGGAGGCGCACGGCTTCCTCAAGCAGCTCCATCCCATCCCGCGCCTAGGGGAAACCTCCGAGATCGTGGATGCCCTGATGTACCTCAACGATGCGTCCTTCGTCACCGGCGAGGTGCTGCACGTGGATGGCGGAGCCCATGCGGGCAAGTGGTGAGCGCTCGTTTGAACAGCGCTTGGAGGCGCTCGGGCTCAGCCTGCCCGAGCCGCCTCTTCCGCTGGGGCGCTACTGCAGCGCCGCTCAGACCGGGTCCCTTCTCCTTCTTAGTGGCGTACTACCTCTGAAGGAAGGACGGCCCAGCCTCACAGGTCGTGTCGGTGCCGAGGTTTCGGTTGCGCAGGGAAGGGGGGCCGCCCGTTTGGCGGCCCTCAATGCCCTCTCTATCGCGAAACGTTTTCTTGGGAGTCTGCAAAAGGTGAAGCGTCTGATCCGTATCGGCGTATCGATGACGACCTCGCCTGATTTTCAAGACCATGCGACCGTCGCAGATGGGGCGTCGGAGGTCTTCGCCGATCTCTTCGACGATCTACACACCCGCATGGCTTATGGGGTACACACCCTCCCTTTAGGCGCGACCGTTCTGCTTGAAGTGATCTTTGAAACCCATCCGGAGGCTTGATTCATGAGGCAATGGCACCACTCTTCTGTCGCGCGGAAGATCGGTCTTCGGCATCCCATCATTCAGGGACCCTTTGGCGGAGGCCTTTCCTCTGCGCGGCTTGCGGCGGAGGTCTCCAATTTGGGAGGGCTCGGATCCTATGGTGCGCAAGGGCTCGCGCCAGATCGGATCCGGGAGGTCGCCTCGGAGATTAGGAAGCTGACGGACCGCCCCTTCGCCATGAATCTCTGGGTTTCCACGGAGGATCCTGGCGCGAGTGACGTCACGGAGGTCCAATTTGCTGCTGCGTTTCAACCCTTGCTCCCCTTCTACGAGGCGTTGGAGATGGAGCCGCCGACCTTTGAACCAAGTCTCCCCGTACGTTTCGAAGATCAGTTCCGCGCCCTTGTGGATGCGAAGGTGCCCGTGTTCAGTTTCGTCTTCGACGTGCCGGATGCGGATCTGCTGGCAGAGTGCCGGTCCCGCGGCATCGTTACCCTCGGGGCTGCGACAACGGTGGAAGAGGCCGTGGCGCTGGAGGCGGCAGGCGTGGATATCGTCGTAGCGTCAGGCTGCGAGGCGGGAGGGCATCGGCCCTCCTTCCTTCACACTGCGGAATCATCTTTGATGGGCACCTTCACGCTCATCCCTCAAGTGGCGGATGCGGTGAGCATTCCCGTCGTCGCTGCGGGCGGGATTGCGGATGGGCGCGGTGTGATGGCAGCTCTCGCGCTGGGAGCGCAGGGCGTACAGGTGGGGACGGCCTTTCTCGCGTGCGAAGAATCAGGCGCGGCACCAGTTCACCGCGAGGCTCTCTTCGGATTTGAAAACCGCCGCACAGTCCTGACCCGGGCCTTTTCAGGCCGTCTGGCACGGGGCCTTGCCAACACGCTTGCTCAACACCTTGAGATCTCTCAGGCGCTGATCCTGCCCTACCCGGTGCAATCCAATTTGCTCAGAGGGCTGCGCCAGGCCGCCGCGGCGAATCATCGAGAGGATCTCATGCAGATGTGGTCGGGCCAGGTCGCACCGCTCCTTCGCCATCATCGCGCTCGAGATCTTTTCGAAGGGCTTGTGATGGAAGTAGAAGCGCTCCTCGCGAAGGCCGCACTTTAAAGCATCGGGATGGCCCGATCCTCGAAGCGGGGGTCGCCGAAGTGAAGCTCGTCGTAGGCTTCGGCGGCGGCCTCCCAGCCGGGGCCATAGCTTCCGAAATGGCCGATGACGGGAATGCCGTGCACGTGCGCGTGACCGGCGACGATCCACGGCAGCTTGCCTTGGAGCGTGGTGGCATCGAGACGACCCTCGCCCGTTACGACGGCATCCGCATCGTGGCAAAGGCGGTCGAAGTGGAGAATGCGCAGTAGCTCTTCAGCGCCATCCACCAACTTCGCGCCGAGGGAGAGCAGCTTGGCGCCGAGACCTCCTGCAGCACCGGTGTGAGGGCCGCGGGGGAGGCCGAGAGAGAGCAAGCGCTGAGTAAGGAGGGGGATCTGCTCCGGCGTAGCGCCTTTCTGCGGGCCGAAGAGACGGGCGGCATCCGCGAGATCGGTGCTCACATCGCAGAAGGCGACGGTGGGCGGAAGACGCAGCTGAGGCCAATCCTTTCCACCATCGACGGTGGCGCTTCCGCCGAGCCCGATCCAAATCCGAGGCGCGTTTTGGAGTTGGGCGAGCAATTCACCCAAGCCGCGACTGGAGGCGGTCATGGGGTCCTTGCGATCCAAGCCCGCCATGCCGATGATGCGGGCGCTCTCCACGACGGCGGTGCCATCGGGCAGGATCAGAATGGGTACGTCGCGCTCCACGCCGAAGGGATCTGTGGCGCGCCGCGTTTCGAAACGGCCGCCGAGATCCTCGTGCAGACATTCCAGGAATCCATCTCCTCCATCGCTGAGGGGAAGGAGGACGTCGCCCGGAGCTGCGAGCAAGCGCGCGGCGGCCAGGGGGCTGAGCGTCCCTTTGAAGGCGGTCGGGCAGATGAGTCGCATGGCGGTGTCCTTGGAGAACAGGGCGAGGCCGGGACACCATGAATCGGCCAAATCGCGAAAGAGTCAATTTCTGATTTTAAAAAAAAGACTAGATGTGACTCTAGCCGTCAGGCTCGTGGCAGGAGAACTTTCCGTCGTGATCCTTCCTGCACTTGCTCCAAGGCACGAAGCGCCTGCTTCCATGCGCTTGCGCTGAGGCCAGTGCCGATGATCACCGCCATCGTGGGTGCGGATGCGCCATCCACTAGGCCCAGGGGGCTGATCTCGATGCGGCCATCGGCTACTTGGAAGGCCCAGCGGTCGCTGCCATCCGCGCGCACAGGCCAGCCTGCGAAGGCGCAGACCCCTTTGGCGCGAAGCAGCTCGCCTTGGAGTAGCGCCTCATCGGTAGGTGGATGCGTGAAGAGCGCTTCCAGCCCGGCAGGATCCACCGGATGGTCGAAGGCGAGGTGGAAGCTGCGGGTTTCGGCGAAGCTGTGGCCATGTGCAGGTTCCCAGCCCTCGGGCGTGTGTGGGTCTCCAGCCCAGGGATCAGGACTGCCGCTGGGGGCCTCGCCCTGGCGAGCGGCCACGATGGAGAGGTGACGATGGGCGCTGCGGAGTTCGCTTTCCCACGCGATGGCAGCGCTGGGGTCCAGATCGCCTTTGCTGAGGTACAGCAGACTGGCTAGACCCACCTGCCGACGTAGGAGATCGCGAGTTCGAAGGTGATCCACCGGGCCGAGGCAACTCAAAACCGTGAGCACGCCGCAGAGCCGGATGCGACCCTGTAGTTGGGGATCGAGTTCGAGGTCCATGAGGTCGGTGGGATCGGCGAGGCCTGTGGTCTCGAGCACGACGCGATGGGGGCGCTCCTCCTCGGGTTGCGTGGCCCACGCGGCGAGGGTGGCCACCACGTCTTCGCGCAGGCTGCAGCACACGCATCCATTCACGAGGTTCTGGATACCTGCCACTTCGGGCCGGGCCGCGCCCACCAAGGCGCCATCCACGCTCACGGCACCGAACTCGTTGATGAGCACCGCGACTCGCCGTCCGGCCTCGACTTCCGCGCGCAGTAGACGGTTGACGACGGTGGTCTTGCCGGCCCCCAAGGGCCCGGTGACGAGGAGAAGTTCGAGCACAGCCATGCCTCCATTCTCTACTCAAGGCACACTGGTTCCCATGGATCTCATCGATGGAAGTTACCTCCTGCTTGCCGGGCTGGTGGGCGCCCTGGCTAGGGCGGTGCGCCGCGGCCTTCCGGAAGGATGGCGACTCCGGCTGGAAGCCGAGCCTGCGGAGGATCTGCCTGCGGGCCGCTGGATCTGGATCCACGCGGTCAGTGTCGGAGAGTTGCTCTTGGCGGATGGCTTGGTGAAGGCCCTCCGGACCGAAGGTCACCGATTGCATCTCACGACGGGAACACCCGCAGGACTTTCGCTCCTGCGCCAGCGGCTCGCTGGATGGGACGGAGGCACCGGCCTGGTCAGTGGAGGCGCGTTCCCTTTCGACGATCCCGAGGGATTGAGGCCGTTTTTCCTGCATCCTCCCGGATTCTTTCTGGCGCTGGAGACCGAGCTTTGGCCTAATCTGCTGTGCGAACTGGATGTGCGGCGCATTCCCAGGGTGATCGTCAACGGTCGGCTCACGCCGCGCAGTTTGGCGCGGGGCGGCCCTTGGATGCGGCGCGCGGCCTCTCGGGTGTCACTGGTAGCTGCCCGGGACGAAGACAGTGCCAAGGCCTTCGCAACGCTTGGCGCAGTAGATGTGCGGGTCACGGGCAATCTAAAGGCCGATCTTCCCCCGCCTCCGGAATGGTCGGAGCGATGGCAGGTGCTCGACCGTGCCTGGTCAGCGGATCCCGTGCTTGTGGTCGGCAATACGGTCGAAGGCGAAGAGAGCTTGGTGCTCGAGGCCTGGGAGGCCGCAAGGCGGCGTTTTCCCTCGCTTCGGATGATCTTGGCGCCTCGCCAGCCAAAGCGTTTCGGCGAGGCTGCGACACTGCTGGAGGGCCGCGCTTTTTGGAGGGCTTCGGGGGATTGGCCTCAGAGCGAGGAGGACCTTCGGGCGCAGAGCATCCTGCTGCTGGACACGCTCGGTGAGCTACCTCGAGCTTGGTCCATGGGCACCCTCGCCTGGGTGGGCGGCGGCTGGCGTTGGCAAGGGGGGCACAATCCCTTGGAGTCGCTGCGTTTTGGGGTTCCCACGTGGATCGGCCCCGGGTTCGACAATTTCCAAGACGTGGTGCTTGGCCTCAAGGATTCGAGCAAGCTGTCCATCCGCACGGAGGCCGAACTCAGCGAAGGCCTCTCTTCGTTCTTAACCACGGCGCCGCTTCGGGCCGATGGGCAACCGGACCCCGCGTTGGCTGCGCTGCTCGGGGCGACCCATCGAACGCTTGAGGTTTTAAGGAAGGTCCTTCCCTCCTCGGAATCTGCCCCTTAAGCTGCTGGATACACTTCCCTTCCGGAGCACCGTTGGCTGACGCCCTCCCCCCCCATGTCCTGCTTGTGGATGACGATCCGGCAGTCTTGGAGCTCGTGCGCGAGGCGCTTACTGCCTACGGGATGAACGTGCACGCACATTCGGATGGCCGTCGCGCGCTGGATCAGCTGGCAGGCCATGACGCGCCGCCCTTCGATCTGGTGATCAGCGATATCAACATGGAAGGCTTCGACGGCTTCGATGTCATCCACCGCGTCAAGACGATGAAGCCCCATCTGCCCGTGGTGTTGATGACGGGTGCGGCGAGCGTCGAGTACACGATACGGGCCATGCGCATGGGCGCCGCCAATCTCTTTGTGAAGCCGCTCTCGCTTCGCGACATGGTGAAGAGTGTCTTCCATCTGGTGGATCTCCATCGGGAGTTCCGCCTCGCGCAAACGGGGCTGCAAGGACTTGCCAAAGAGACGCGCGAATTCCGTTTCCGCAGCGACCAGCTGGATATCCCCAGCCTAATCAAGCACCTCACCGATCGGCTGGTGGCGCTCGGATTCGCCCAATCCGCGAATCTGGACACCATCGCGATGGCTTATCACGAGGCCCTCGTGAACTCGTTGGATCACGGCAACCTGGAGCTGGATTCTTCGCTCAAGGGCGATCTCCTGGATGATGAGGATCCGTACCAGGCCCTCCGTCGCGAGCGGCTCGCGAATCCGGCCTATGCCGGACGCGGCATCCAAGTCCGCACGACGCTCGATCCCAACCGCTTCCTTGTGGAGATCGAAGATGAGGGCAGGGGTTTCGATACGCGTAAAGCCGGCCCCACATCCCATAGCGATCTGGTGCGTCAATGCGGCCGCGGGCTCCCGCTGATCCAGACCATCATGGACGAGGTGAGCTTCAACGAAAAAGGCAACGCCATCCGCATGGTGCTGGTGCGAAAAGGGATTTGAACTTTCACCGTCAAAAGAAAACGGCGCCTCGCGGCGCCGTTTTCTTTTGATGGGAAGAGTGGATTAGAAGGCCGACTCGATGAAGGCCTTCAGCTGGGGCTTGGGCTGGCCGCCGACGAGCTTGTTCACGGGCTTGCCGTCCTTGTAGAGGTACAGGGTGGGGATGCTCATCACGCCGAGGGAGCCGGCCACTTCCGGATTGTCATCCACGTTGATCTTGATGATCTTCGCCTTGCCCTGCAGCTCGCCAGCCAGCTCATCCAGCACAGGGGCGATCATCTTGCAGGGGCCGCACCAGGGGGCCCAGAAATCGACGAGGGTGACGCCAGAAGCGACGGCGGTTTGGAACTCGGCATCCGAGACATTGGAAACGTTGGCAGACATGGGTGCTCCTTTTGATGGATCAGGGGACGGGAACGGGGCCGTCAGGGTTCGCACCGCCCCATTGGGCGATGGTGAAGATGCTCATGTAGCGCTCGTTGGTTTCGCGCAGGCGCTGGGCCAATACTTCGCACAGCGAGTAGAGGATCTTCAGGGCGAGGGTGTGGTGGCTCTCGATCAGGACGCGAAGTTCCTTAAGGGGGATGAAGAAGACCTCGGCGCCCTCATTGGCAATGGCGTCGGCAGCCCGCGGGGTGCTGTCGATGAGCGCCATTTCTCCAAAGTAGGCGTGGGATTCCAGCACAGCCAAGGCCTCTTCGCCCGTGGCGCTGCGCTTGCTGATGCGGACCTGCCCCTTGAGCACGATGTACAGGCCGTCGCCCTGGTCTCCCTCGCGGAAGATGACATGCCCATCCTTGTAGGCCTTCACCTGGCCAATGATGAGGATCTGGGCGCGTTCCGTCTCGTCCAGGTTCCTGAACAGCGGGGACTTGTTGAGGAAAGTGGTATCGATCACAGGGCGTCTAGGGTCAGCGGGATGGGAGGGGAATGTGCTCCACGATATCCAATCCGAAGCCTCGCAACCCAATGTACTTGGTTTCGTGTCGGGAGAGGAGGCGCATTTTTCCTACCCCTAAAGAACCCAGAATCTGTGCGCCCACGCCGAAATCCCGATCGCTCATGACGCTAGGGGCAGGGCTGCTCTCCCCTTGCACACCCGCGGTGCGAGCGTGCCGCCTGAGGTAGACAAGCACGCCCCGCTTCTCCTTGGCGAGGGCTTCCATGGCGCTCTGAAAGACTCCCCCGTGGCCGGGCTGGCTGGGGGAATCGAAGCCCAGCAGATCTTCGGGCAGGGTCTCCAAGTGGACACGGACCAGCGGGGGATCACCGGCCAGGTTGCCCAGCACGAAGGCCAGATGGGTGCCGCCATCGAGGAGGCTCTTGAACCGATGCACCCGAAGATCGCCCCAGGTCGTGGCGTGTGGTGTGACCTCCAGGGGCTGGATGAGCGGCTCTTTGCGCAGGCGGAAGTCCACCAGATCCGCTACTGTGACCATCTTGAGCCCATGCTTCTGGCAGAAGGGGATGAGGTCTGTCACCCGGGCCATGGTGCCGTCGTCGTTCATGATTTCGCAGATGACGCCGCTGGGATGTAGGCCGGCCAAGCGGGCGAGATCGATGGAGGCCTCGGTGTGGCCGGTGCGGGTGAGCACGCCCCCAGGCTTGGCGCGCAGCGGGAAGGTATGGCCGGGCTTCATGAAATCCCAGGGCTTGGAGGCCGGATCGATGAGGGCCTTGACCGTGAGGGACCGGTCCAGGGCGCTGATGCCCGTAGTGGTGCCGTTCCGCGCCTCCACGGAAACGCAAAAGGCCGTTTCCCGGGGGCTGGAGTTATCTCGAACCATCATGGGGATTTGGAGCCGGTCCAGAAGATCGCCTTCCAGAGCGGTGCAAATGAGCCCCCGGCCGTGAACGGCCATGAAGTTGATGGCTTCAGGGGTGCAGTGGGCCCCCGCCAGGGTCAGATCACCTTCGTTTTCACGGTCTTCGTCGTCGACGACGACCACCATCCGCCCTGCGCGGATGTCCTCAATGGCTTCCTCGATGGTGGCAAAGGGGCGCTCGCTCATCCCTCCAGCATTTCCGCATATGGCTCTCTCAGGAAGGCCTCTCCTTTCGTGCTAGCATTTTCCAATCATCAAAACGGCCTTTTCCACGAAGGGATTTCTACATGACCGGCGTCATTCAAGGGTCAATGAGGGAAGCACCCCTCCCGGACATCATCCAGCTGGTGTCGCAGGGAAGTAAGAGTGGTGTGTTCCATGTTCAGCAGGATGACTACCGCGCCAAGATCCACCTAAAGGATGGACGTATCGTTCATGCGGTGACCCACAAGGGGCAAGGCTATGAGGCGCTGCTGGATGTGGCGCTGTGGATCGATGGATCCTACCGATTCGAAGAGGGGCCGCAGGAAGTCCCCACCTCCATCACCAAGTCTCTGCCGGCCATTCTCATGGAGATGGGCCAGCGAATGAACGAATGGCGTGTGATCTCTCAGAAGATCCCGAGCCTGGATCTCTACCCCACGAGCTCGCTCTTTCCCGGCGAGACGCCTCAAGGTGTGAACCCTCGCCAGGCCCGGCTCTTCGCGCTCATCACCGGCTGGTACTCCGTCGCTGAGTTGGCGGAAGTAACTCAGAAGCCCGTGCTCCAAGTGGCCAAGGATCTCTACGACCTCGTCATGGGTGGCCACATCAGCATGAAGGGCGTGCGATCGGGGCGTCCTCCCAAGGTGGATGCTCCTGCGGCGGCTGCCCAGCCGGAGGCGCCTCTCCCGCCTCCCCCAGCGCCGACCTTCTCCGAGCCCGTGCGGGCTCAGGATCCCCTCGAAGAAACGGCCATCGTGAAGCTGGCTCCCCCTCCGCCGCGGCCCGTCTCCGGGTTTCCCGTGGCGGATGAGCCCCTGCCTGAGACTGTCGGTGGCGGATTCGCAGGTTCTGCGCCCATGGTGCCGCCTATCGCTCCGGCCACGCAAACCATGGATCCGGTGCGCATGGCCAAGCTCACGGCCTTTACTCAGCGCATTGCGACCGCGGCCAAGGGCGTTCTGCCGGAGCCTCAGCACGAGATGGTGAACCGCCTCCAGGCCCGCGCCACGCAAGCGATCATTGGCGGGGAAGGTCCGGATGCGGTCAAGAATCTCGCACTCGGTATTTCCAAGGCTGCGGTAGATGCCGGATTAGATGCGGAACTCGTGCGCACCCTCAACGCACAACTCAAGGCCATCTTCGCTAAGTAGGTCTTGATGCTCAAACAATCGATCGTCTCCTCCCTGCTGGGGCTTTTCCTGCTCGGATGCATCGCCCCTCCTCCCGATGGGGGATCCTCCGGCGGGGGCACCTCGGGCGTGGGGATGTACGTTTTCGACACTGCCAATAAGCAAGTGGTGGTGTGGAAGGATCTGAGCACGCTGTACGACGATGCGGCCACCCCGGCGGCCACCTACACGCTTACCAGTGGCGAGTTCAGCAACATCGGAACGTTGGCGTGGAGCGGCATGGCCTTCGACTCCAACGGCAACAGGCTCTACCTGGTCTCTGAAACGGGGACGATCGTCCGCGTGAACCGGGCCCGGGCTCAGACAGGGGCCATTTCCAGCACCGACATCCTCACGTTCTCGTTAGACAACTCCTCGCCGCTCACTAATTTCAGGTTCGGGCAGGCAGCGGTGGATTCCTCCAGCGATACGCTCTACGTGGCGGAAAACGGAGACAACGGTACGCGCATTTGGGCTGTGACGAATGCAAGCTCGCGGTTGGCTGGACAAAAAGTCGCCTTGAGCGCCGTTCAAGTCGCGGGCGGAGGTTCGGGAGATACTGGGGGATACGGCGTCGCTGCGGCCCAAAGTAATATCTACGGCAGCTTCACGGGGGGCGATACGGTGACTTCCGGCACGGACAGCTTTACGGGGCCGCGCCTTCGGAAGGGTACTTCTTCAGGCTTTCTACCGGATTCCCAAGTGGTCGTAGGAGGCAACTCGCTGCTCGGGGAGTTTGGTCCGCTGGGCCTGGATAGCGGGAATAACATCCTCTACACCGGTGTGCATCTGAGCACTGCAGGTGTTAGCGGTGGTAGCCCGATACTCGCGTTCAAAATCTCCCAGTTGGGCCTAGGTGTCACGCCCAATCAATCGCCCAATAAGGTCTATGGCGACGCGAGCACCGATAAGACGCTGCGCTTCATGACCCATGCGGGAAACAAGGATTGGCTGGTGGCGGGACCTGAGGCAGGCACAGAATTGTGGATCTGGAAGCAGCCATCAGCGGGTGACACCCAGCGCAAAAACAAGACCTTGCCTTCCTCTCTTGTGGCGCGGGCGACCGCGCTGGATTCCAACGCCTGATATGCGAGGGCTGAGGCTGCTCATTCTGCTGCTTCAGGATCTGTTCCGAGATCTTCTGCGTCATCGTTTGCAGCATCTCCTCGCCGTACTGACCTTGGCCTCTGGCCTCTTGCTGGCGGGCGGCGGCCTGCTGCTGGTGGAAAGCCTGGGTCGGATGGTCATCCGCCTAGAGTCCTTAGCCAAGGTGGTGCTCTTTGCGAGCGAAGGGCGCAGCCTGGATGAGACGGAAAGCCGTTTGAAGCGCGATCCTCGATTCGTTGAAGTTCATCGCGTCAGTGCTGCAGAGAATCAATCGCGTTTTAAAGACACCACGCGCGAAGCCGGGCTGCTGCTGGATGCGGCGGGGCCGGATGCCCTTCCCGAAAGCCTTGAGCTCACCCTGCGCCCGGATCTGCGTGAAGGTCGTCGACCTTCCGAAGTGGGCGAAAGTCTAAAGGGGCTTCCGGGTGTGGGAGATGTCGTCGTGGATCACGAACGGCTGGCCCAGCTGCAACGCGGCGCGCAGTTGGTGAGAAATGCCCTCTCGACGCTTGGCCTGCTGCTGCTCCTTGCGGCTGGCTTCGCCACGGGGAATGTGATCCGCATGAGCATTCTCGCGAGAGAAGAGGAGATCGCGATCATGCGCCTCGTCGGCGCGGGCGAAGCGGCCATCCGAACCCCTCTGCTGCTCGGAGGCGCGGTGCTGGGGCTGCTTGGAAGCACCCTCGCGCTTGTGGCGCTCTATAGCCTTTGGTGGCCTCTGAGCCATGGCGTGGGTGGATTGTCTCCGTTGCTGGTCGAGCTCGCACGAACCGGGTTCTTTTCCTTCCGCTCGATCGCGCTGTTGAGCTTTGTGGGTGCTGCCACGGGGTGCCTCGGCGCCCTTTGGGGATTCAGAGCGACGCAGCGGGCCCAGGAAGAAGCCAAAGCGGTGGAAGACGCAGCCTTCTAGCTGGAGACGGGGAACGCCAGATCGGCGATGCCTTCCAGCACCCGCGCCTTGAGGAAGAGCTCGCGCCATTCCTCTTCAGCTCGGCTGCGACGGGTGATGCCCCCGCCGGTCCAATAGGTGATGCGACCCGGTTGGAGGTGCGCGGTGCGGATGGGAAGGCAGAGATCCATATCGCCATTGGGCAGGATCCAGCCGAGCGCGCCGCAGTAGAAGCCTCTGGGGCCTGCTTCGGTGCCGGAGAGATAGTTGCACACCGCGTGTTTGGGGGCGCCGGTGACGCTGCCGCCCGGGAGCACGGCGCGCAGCAAGTGGGCGAGGGAAACCTCAGGTTTGATCGTGGCACCGATCCGGCTCACCAGATGCTGCACCGTTGGAAAGGTCTCCACCTCCATGAGGGCTTCCACATGCACGGAGCCGGTCATGGCCTCGCGTCCGAGATCGTTGCGCAGCAGGTCTACGATCATGGTGTGTTCGGCCCGCTCTTTCGGATTGGCTTGAAGCGCTTTCGCGGCGGAAGCGTCCTCAATGGGAGAGCCAAGAAAGGGCGCGCTGCCTTTGATGGGCTCGGTGATGATGCGGTCGCCACGGCGGGCCAAAAGGCGCTCCATGGAGAGGCAGAGCAGATGGCCGTCTCCAATGGGGAGGAAGGCGCCATAAGGGGGTCGGGCCTTGCGAAGCGCCGCAAGCGCAAAGGTCACCGGATCGCCTGAGAAATCGCCGCGAAAGGGCACGCAGAGATTGGCGACATAAAAAGCTCCCTCGTGAATGAGATGTCGGATCTCGTCCACTGCCCTGCGATGTTCGGCCTGGCTCCACATGGGCTCAAGGTGGGCGGTTGCGCGCTGGAGGGCGCAGGCCGCCGATAAGGACGGAATCTTAGGGGCAGCTGATTCAAACCCCCAAAGTTCGAGATCAGCCTTTTGTCGATGAATGGCATGGGCCGCTCCCCTCCAACTCATCCCTAGGCTGCCCTCGGCGGGTGGCTGAAAGGCATGGCCAGCTTCGGCACAGCAGACCTCGTAAGTCGCCGCGCCCACCCAAGGCAGGGGATGGCGTTGGAGGGCCAGTGTGAGAGCCTCCCAGGGGCTGCAATCCAGTTCCTCGCCTTCGAGGTAGGTCTTCCAAATCCCCTGTTTCCAATAGGTTTCAAGAAGCGGGCCGCCGTGGCGCACCACCACATCTGCGCCGGAATCGGCAGGTCGGGGGGTGCCCGTATGCAGCCAGCTGGCGCCCTCGCGAAGCCACCCTTGGATGGACGAAGGCCAAGATCCTGGGATGTCCAGTACCTCCCGATGTTGAGGGTGCCAATCCATGGGCCATTCTCCCATCTCCGGGGAGCTTGTGGGCTTAGAGGCCTTTTTCATGTCTTAGCTAACTTGTTTTCAAAAAAACGTAACGTCAAAAAACAAGGCTTTACCTTTTTAACCACCCCGACCATGCTCTGGAAAACAAGGAGGAGAGCCATGCCAGCCATCGACATCAGCAGTCAAACTGGGAAGGACTTCGAAGGCGATGTATTGATCGTCCCCGTATTTAGCGGGCGTGAGCGGCATCGGCTTCCCTTGGCCATCAGCAAGGTTGCTCGCCAAGTGATGGATGAAAATGATTTCAAAGCGGATTTCGGTGAACAGGTTCCTCTGCACCATCCCAACGGCGTGAAGGGAAGCCGCTGGATGCTGCTGGTGGGCTTGGGCGAAGAGGAGCAAGTCAGCCTGAACCGCATTCGAAAGGCCGTGGGCTCCGCCTCCCGTTACGCACTGAAGCGTGGTTGGACTGAGGTGGGCGTCATCGCGCCCAGCACACCTACCTTGGATCACGATCTGGTGCAGAAGGCGGTGACGGAAGGCGTATTGCTTGCCAACTACGATTTCGTGCAATTCAAGAGCAAGGCCGAAGCGAAATCCTTTAAGCGCGTGGAGCTCTTCACGAATGGTGAGGACACCCGAAAGGTCCGTCGCCAGCAGGCCCTGATCGAAGCTGGTGTTGCGGCCTGCCACCGGGTGCGCGATCTGGCCGCGACCCCTGCGGGAGACTTGTATCCAGAGGCTTTCGCGGAGATGGCGCAAAAGCTCGCGAAGCAGCACAAATTGGGCGTTGAAGTCTGGGATGTGGACGCATTGAAGAAGGGCAATTTCAATTGCGTGCTGGCGGTGGGGCAGGGCAGTGTGCGTCCCCCTCGCGTCGTGAAGCTGGAGTACAAGCCGAAGGAAAAGGCCAAGCGCCACATCGTGCTCGTGGGCAAGGGCGTCTGTTTCGATAGCGGCGGTCTCAGCCTCAAAGACGCCTCCAGCATGGAGACGATGAAGGACGATATGACCGGCGCGGCCATCGTGCTGAGCACGCTCATTGCCGCCCAGCAGGCGGAGCTTCCGGTACAGATCACGGGCCTCTGCGGGCTGGTGGAGAACATGCCGGATGGCGCGAGCTACAAGCCCGGAGACGTGCTGCGCTCCCGCTCCGGCAAGACCATCGAAGTGCTGAACACGGATGCCGAAGGCCGTCTCGTGTTGGCCGATCTGCTTCACTACGCTTCGGAATTGGGCGCTGATCATGTGGTGGATCTGGCGACCCTGACCGGGGCGGCCCTCATCGCCGTCGGCGACGGGGTGAATGTGATCATGGGGGCCGACCAGCGCCTCGTGGACCAGATCAAGGATGCCGGCAGCCAGTCGGGCGAGCACCTCTGGCAGCTGCCCATTGTCGAGGAATACCGCGACTTGCTCCGCAGCCCCCTCGCCGACCTCAAGAACATTACGGGTATCCGCTGGGGCGGCACTATCACGGCGGGAATGTTCCTTCAGGAGGTTGTTGCCCCTACGGAAAGCGTGGTACATTTCGACTTAGCGGGTGCTTGGTCCGGGAAGGAACGGGATTTCCGCCCTTACGGCCCCAGCGGCGAGGGCCCGCGATTCCTCTTGGAATGGCTCGCGGATTGATCCATTTCGCCGCTGGAGTCTTTGCGGGGGGCCTAGCTCCCCGCAACTTTTGTAAGAAGGCCCCTTGACCCCGTCTTACCAGCGTGGATCATGGTCCTCACAGTCCCCCCAAGCAGCGCCATTCCGGAGCCCCCATGGAAGAGATGGAAACCCTCACCAAGGCGGACCTTTCCCAGCACCTCATGGATCGTCTCCAGCTGGGGAAGAAGGACGCGGATCAGTTGGTGAACACCTTCCTGGATTGCATCGTGGCCTCCCTTCGGGAAGGCGACGGAGTTGAGCTCCGGGGATTTGGCAGTTTTCGCCTGCGCGACCGCAAGGCCCGCCAGGGCCGGAATCCTAGGAGCGGGGAGACCATTCAGGTGCCTCCCAAGCGGGTGGTCTATTTCAAGCTTGGAAAAGAACTTCGCAGTCGCCTCATAGATGAGTAAATTTAACTAGTGGTCTTCGGGCCCCCTGGAGGAATGTCGATGCGATTCCGTTCTCTGTTTTCGGCCGTGGCGCTCCTTGCTCTGGCCATGACGCCTGCTTTGGCTCAGAAGAAGATGACCAAGGAAGAGCGGGCCAAGCTGCCTCGCCTTGCCATCATCGAGTTCAAGGCCGCCCCTGATTGCTGGCATGGCTGGCGCTTCGGCGGCTGGGGCAACCAGATGGGTACCATCTCCAACCAGCTCCGCGACCTCTTCACCACCGAGATCATGGAGAAGGGCCACGGCAAGATTCGCGTCGTCGAGCGTGAGCGCCTCAACGAGATCCGTGAAGAGCTCAACTTCCAGCAGAGCGGTGAGGTCGATACGAGCACCGTCCAGAAGGTGGGCAAGCTCCTCGGCGTGAAGTACGTGATGACCGGCAAGGTCACTCGCTTCGCCTACAAGGAGGGCGGCTTCGGCACCGGCTGGGGTGTGGGCGCCCTCGTGGGCAAGGTCACGGGCAATAGCACCGCTGGTGCCGTGGCAGGCGATGTCCATGTCAAGAAGGCCTCCTTCACGGGCCGCCTAGACATCCGCCTTATCGAGGTGGAGACGGGCGAAGTACTCGGCGCCTGGAAGGACGAGGACAAGGTCAGCGACACCAGCGTGAAGGTGGCGGGCACCGGCGCTGAAGTGCAGTACGACGAAGAGCTCGTGAACAAGGTCTTCGAGCCCATCGTGCAGCGCATCACCCCCAAGCTCATCCGCGCCACTGGGCTTGCGAACGAAGAGGAATAATGGGTTCTTCTTCCATGAAAAGGGCCCTGATCGGGGCCCTTTTCATGGAAGCCATGCCTGAGTCGCTTGCCGGATCTCCTGGGCGTACTTCGGTCCCAGGATGTCTGCACAGTGAAGGTGCCAGGTATTGACCTCCACCGACCGGAGAGAGAGAAACCGAGAGGCCAATTCTCGCTGGCCTGCGGGGGGTGCGAGGCGATCCTGAGTGGCGAGGAAACACAGGGAAGGTGTGCGGAGCTTCCGACCCGAGAGAGCGCACCTGGGATCTGTCTCTCGCATTTCGTAACGACCCAGCGCAGCGGCCCAGCGAGCTGCCGCGTTACCAATGGACGGCGCAAGCACGTGCCAAGCCCGATCCACGGGCCCGCGGACCAACCGCTCCGCAAAATCCCGGCTGCCGAGCGGAGCGCCTTCCCACACGAATCCGCCGAGGGCACCCGCGGGTTCCGATTCGAGTTTGCCCAGGGCCAGTAAGCCCACGGTGGCGCCCAGACTCCGTCCCATGAGGAGAATGCGGTTGCGCGGCATGCCGCGGGATTCCAAGTGATGGACCATGGCGACCACGTCGTTCGATTCACGCACACCGAAGGTGATGTAGGGCTCGCGGGAGCCCTTGCGCATGGCCTCGTCCCGGTCGAGGTAGGTGAAGATGGCGGCATCAAGGGTGGGGAACCACTTCAGCGCAGGGCTGGTGCCCCAGCGATCATCGCCAAAGCCGTGAAGTAGAAGGACTACTCCTTTTGCCTCGGTGGGTCGCTTGAGGTACCACAATTCCCGCTCGCCGACGCGGGCGCAGGACCAGATACCGCCCGGATCGCCGTCACCGCCGCGGGCCAATTCCGCATAGGTTTCGTTCACCCGTGTCAGGGGTTGAGGGCGATAGAACGGCGGATCCACCAATTCCCGCGCCACTGCATGGGCCTTCCATCCCATGAACCCGAGGACCCCCGCACAGGGGAGAGCCCAAGCGAGATGCCAGCGCTTGTTCATACTCGAATCACCAATACCCCGTTTGGATCAGCACGTCGGTTCCGGGATGTTCCACCTTCGTCTGACAACTGAGGCGGACGCCCGCCGTGGCGCCGTTGCGCGCGAGCACGTGGGCTTCGTGGGAACCCATCGGCGTGAGAGCCTCTTCGCCTTCAAGGACCATTACCATGCAGCGTGCGCAGGCTCCGCGGCCGGAACAGCTGGAGGCCACCGGCAGCCCGGCGGCCAGACATCGCGCCATGAGCGTACCGTGGCCCCCAATGCGGAGATCCCTTCTGCGGGTGCGGGCCCGCAGTGTCATCGGTCAGTTGGCCCGGAGGGCGGCCTTAACTCCAGGCAACCCTTCGGCGGCGGGCGTCTCGGCGGCCTTTCCGTAGAGCACGCCTTCGAAGCGCTGGCTGAAGACCACTTGATAGAACCCGCCATCATCCGGAAGGACGACCTCCGCCTGATCAGGGCCGAAGGCTTCGCGAGGGCTCGACATGAAGAGGACGTGCTTGCCGGGGGTCAGCCCTTCGATATGCAGCATCTTGCCGCCCTTTTTGGTCTGGGCGACAGGGACCCGGGTGCCGTCGATGCTGAGGTCCAGAGGTCCTTGGATCTTACGAGTGAATCGGAACTCCACCGTGCCGGCGGGAAGAGGCTTGGCAGGCTTGAGGGGAATCTTTTTGCAACCCAGCGCGGCGAGAAAGGGCACCAGAACTAGGGTGAAACGAACGCGCATGAGGCCTCCAACCATCCAGGTTACCTGATTCCTGCGTCCAACCTGGGCTTGGTTCGCCGGGATACCTATTTCGGGGTCACCCAAAGGGTGCCGCTCCAGGTGGAGGCCTTCGCTTCTTGCCCGACCACGCCGCTGAGGGGCCCTGAAAACTTCAATTCAATGCGTCCTCCGGCCTCGGGCCTGAAAGCGACGACCTCGATTTTGGATTTGATGGTGGGGCTCCAGCGCCCGGTCTCCCGCTCACCCTCTTTGCGGAACCACTGCAATTGAATGAGCTGGCCCTTTTCTGTGACCTGCAATTCGAAGGTCCAGGGCAGGCCGTGGGCCGGGGTAAGGCTGCCCTTCAATTTGATGGCCTTGCCGAGCTGGGGGTGCCCACCCACCTGAAGGTCTTGGGGGGTGAAGGCGAGGGTTTCCCCATTGACCAGAAGAGAGCCACCCCCCTTGATGACCGCGTCCCTTTCGAGTGTGATGCGCTCCTTGGTGATCCGAGGGGGCGTTGCCTGAGGAAGCGCACTAGGGCTCAGGCCTAAGAGCAGAAGGCTGACGTCGATCATCAAAGGAGTTTATCCTGACCCTTTGTTTGAGGAGCAACCATGACCCGCGCACGCCTGACCACGTCCAAGGGCGACATCAATGTCGAACTCTTTGCCAAGGAGGCCCCGGGCACCGTGGCTAACTTCGTCAAGCTCATCAACGAGGGCTTCTACAACGGTCTGGCCTTCCACCGGGTGATCCCCGATTTCGTCATCCAGGGCGGCTGCCCCAACACGCGCGAAGGCGCCAGCGGCATGCCCGGCACCGGCGGCCCCGGCTACAAGATCCCCTGCGAGACGAAGGGCAACCCCCACAAGCACAAGCTGGGTGCTCTCTCCATGGCCCACGCCGGCCCCAACACTGGTGGCAGCCAGTTCTTCATCTGCAACGGCAGCGCGCCCAGCCATCTGGATGGCGTGCACACCGTCTTCGGTCAGGTCGTCTCTGATGAGGACGTGAAGGTGGTGCAGGCCATCCGCGCCAACGACCGCATCGTGAAGGCCGAAATCACCGAGGCCTAAACCCTTTGAAAGCCTGGAAGGCCGGAGTGCTGCTCCGGCCTTCTTTCGTCTAGGAGCCGCCATGGAACGTTCTCGCTGCGGTTGGTGCGCCAAGGATCCGCTTTACCTGGCCTATCACGACGAGGAATGGGGCGTGCCGGTGCACGATGATCAGCGCTTCTTTGAGTTCCTTGTGCTGGAAGGAGCTCAAGCGGGGCTGAGCTGGATCACCATCTTGAAAAAGCGCGAGGCCTACCGCAAAGCCTTTGCGGGCTTCGATCCGGAGAAGGTCGCCCGATTCACAGACGCACGCATTGAAAAGCTGCTTCAGGACGAAGGCATCGTGCGCAATCGTCTGAAGATCACTTCCGCGCGGGATAACGCGAAGGCCTTTCTCGCCGTGCAGAAGGAGTTCGGTTCATTCACAGCCTATGCCTGGGGCTTTGTGGGCGGACGGCCCAAGATCAACCGCCCCAGCACCCTGAAGGATGTCCCTGCGGTGACGCCTGAGGCCGAAGCCTTCAGCAAGGACCTTAAGAAGCGGGGCTTCCGATTTGTCGGCCCCACCATCATGTACGCCTTCATGCAGGCCACGGGAATGGTGGATGATCACGTGGCAACGTGTTGGAAGCGCAGTCTGGCTTAAAGGAGCCTTCATGAAGGTCTCTGCCCTAATCCTTTGTGTTCCAACCTTGGTGTCGGCCTCAACCCCGCCATCCGCTCGCGCCGTGAGGTTGTTGGCGGAAGGCCAGCGACAGCTCAAGGCCATGAAAACCACCCACTATTCGCACACCATCGAGGTGGAAGAGGGGCAAGGGAGATTTGTCTACGACTGCTCGGGCTTCCTCGATTACGCCCTGCAGCGTGTGGATCCCAAGGCTTATGCCGCTTTGCCTGTGACCTCGCGAACGAAGAAGCGACCTTTGGCCCAGGATTATTTCGCCAGCTTTACTTCCAAGACCTCACCTTGGACGAGCGTGCTTCATGCACGCAATCTCAAGCCTGGGGACATTGTGGCTTGGCTGAAGGCACCGGAAAGCGATTCGCACAATACGGGCCACGTGATGCTGGTGCGCGCTCACGCCTATCCCAACCCCGAGCGCGCCGACGAGATTCTGGTGCCCATCATCGACTCGACCATGAGCTTTCATGCAGAGGATAGTCGAGCCAAGGGCGAGACGGGATTGGGCAGCGGGCTCATCGGCGTTCTGGTGGATGATGAAGGCCGTCCGGTGGCCTACCGGTGGAAGGGTGGGCATTCCAAGGAGCCGGTGGAGACGAGGATCGCCTTCGGGCGCCTGGAATAGCGGCTCATCCAGTACACTGGAAGGTCCGGAGTCTGCGTGTCCAAACCCTTCTACCTCACGACGCCGATCTACTACGTCAACGACCGGCCCCACATTGGCCACACCTACACGACGGTGCTGGCGGATGCCGTTGCCCGCTTCCGCCGTCAGATGGGTGAACCCGTGCGCTTCCTCACGGGCACGGATGAGCACGGTCAAAAGGTGGAAAAGGCCGCGATCGCCAAGGGCATCACGCCCAAGGCCCTAGCGGACGAGGTCGTGGCCAACTACACAGATCTCTTCGCCCGCATGGGCATGACCCACGACCGCTTCATCCGCACGACGGACGCCGACCATCGCGAGACGGTGCAGACCTGGTTCAAGAAGCTTCTCGACGCCGGCGACATCTATAAGGCCGAATACGAGGGCCTCTACAGCGTCTCTGACGAGGCCTTCGTCACGGAGACCCAGGCCAAGGAGCTGCAGGCCCAGGGCCTCGCGCACCAGCTCATCACGCTGAAGGAGGAGACCTACTTCTTCCGCCTCAGCAAGTACGAGAAGCCGCTGCTGGAGTGGTACGCGGCCCATCCCGACTTCGTCCAGCCCGATTTCCGCTTCAACGAAGTGAAGCGCTTCGTGGAGGGCGGCCTGCAGGATCTCTCCATCAGCCGCACCACGATTCAATGGGGCATTCCTGTTCCCGGCGACGAGAAGCACGTCGTCTACGTGTGGTTCGACGCGCTGCTCAACTACCTCACGGGCGCTGGAGAGGCCTGGCCCGCGGAGCTGCAGATCGTCGGCAAGGACATCCTCCGCTTCCACGCCGTGTACTGGCCCGCCTTCCTCATGGCCATGGGCCTTCCGCTGCCGAAGACGATCCTCGCCCACGGCTGGTGGCTCAGCGGCAATGACAAGATGAGCAAGAGCAAGGGCAACGTCGTGCGCCCCGATACGCTGCTGAAGTTCGGCAACGATGCGCTCCGCTTCTACTTCCTGCGCGATATGCAGGTGGGCCACGACCGCGATTTCTCCTTTGAGGGTTTCATGGACCGACTCAACGCCGACCTGGCCAATGGCCTGGGCAACCTGGCCTCCCGCAGCCTCAGCATGATTCAGCGCTACCGCAACGGCGCGGTGCCGATGCCGACGGCGTTGGATGCCTCCGATGCGGAAGTCGATCAGAATGGACGAAAGGTCATGGCCGCCTTCGTGGAGAAGGCCAAGGCGAACGATTTCCACGGCGCTCTGGACGGGCTCTGGGCCTACCTTCGCAGCCTCGACGCCTACATCGTGCAGGCGGAACCCTGGAAGCTGGCCAAGGATGAAACGAATGCCGCGAAGCTGGACGCTGTGCTCGCCAATCTCTACCGTGCGCTGCGCGCCACGGCGCCCTGCCTGGCGTCTGTCATGCCCGAGCTGGCGCAGCAGCTGTGGGAGAACCTGGGCCTCGCCGGAAAGGTTGCCGAGCAGCGTCTCGATGGTCTCGTCTGGGATGCTCCGGCCGTTGGCCCCGTCGTCGCCGAACCCAAGCCCCTCTTCGCCCGCATCGACAAGGACAAAGAAATGAGTGAACTCGAAGCCACCAACGCCCCCGCCGCCGAAACGAAGCCTGCCCTCGACGTGCCTGAGATCCGCGAGGTTGTCGATGCCGACACCTTCTTCAAAGTGGATCTGCGCGTCGGCCAGATCCTCGAGGCCGAGCGTGTGCCTAAGAGCGACAAGCTCATCAAGATGAAGGTGGACATCGGCGTGGAACAGCGCTGCATTGTCGGCGGCATCGGCAAGGCTTACGAGCCCACCGATCTGCTGAACAAACTCGTTGTCGTCGTCGCCAACCTGGCGCCCCGCAAGCTCATGGGCATCGAAAGCCACGGCATGTTGCTTGCGGCGAGCGACAACGCTTCCAAACCTTACCTGGTGGCGCCTCCGACGGATGCCAAGCCGGGCTTCTTGGTGAAGTAGGGCGTGGCGACGCCGGTCTTCAGTTTCGAAGCGGAGATTCTCACGGATGCTCCCTTCGAGGAGGTCGTCGGCCGACTACGCGAGCCTGCCGCTCTGAAATGCCTTCGGCCCTTCGGACCCTGGTCGCTAGAAGAAATGGGAAACGTGGTGCGCCTTTCCTGGACGAGGCACCGCTTGGGCTCAATCGAGTCAGGCGTGATCCAGGTGGTGCCCCACGAGAGAGGCGCGCACCTACGCTTGGAGGCTCGGCACAAGGGCTGGACCTCATTCGGGAGTTTTGGTCTCTTGCGCTGGCATGGCGATCAATTATTGGAACGCTTGATCGAGGAGCTGGGATGAAGGCCACGCTTTGGATGAAGTCCTCCTGCACCACTTGCCGTAACGCCAAAGCCAAGCTGGCGGAACTGGGCATCGAGGTGGAGATCCGCGACTACTTCAAGAAGCCGCTGGAGGCTGCCGAGCTGAATAAGCTGCTGCCTGCGGATCCTGCGCCCATGCTTGGCACGAAGAGCCCCAAGTACAAGGAGCTCGGCCTGAAGGACCGCAAACTCAGCAAGGCGGAAGCCATCGAGCTGATGGTGGGCGACAACAACTTGCTCAAGCGCCCGATCCTCGTGCATCCGAAGGACACCGTCATTGGATTCGATACTGAGGCCTACGAAAAGCTGCTCTGATCCCCAGATGGCACAGATTGAGGTTTCAGAAACTGTGTAATCTGTGACATCTGTGGATGAGAGGACGTTATGAAGTTCATCAGCTGGAACGTGAACGGTTTTCGCGCGGTGCTCAAGAAGGGTTTCATGGATTGGCTGGAGGCCACCGATCCGGACGTGCTGAACCTTCAGGAAATCCGCTGCGAGTGGGAAGAGGTGGATCTCGCTGTGCGCAAGCAGCTGGAGAGCGCCTATGACATCTGCTGGTTTCCTGCGAAGAGCAAGAAGGGCTACGCGGGCAGCGCCACGCTGACGAAGAAGGAGCTGGGCTGGAAGCATACGCCGGGTCTGGGCTTGCCTGATGTGGATGCCGAAGGGCGCATCATCGTATCGACCAAGGGCAAGCTCACCTTCATCGCGGGCTACTTTCCGAATGCCTCTGCCGGCCTAGTGCGCCTGCCCTTCAAGCGCCAGTTTGCGAAGGATCTCGCCTCGATCGTGGAGAAGCGGCACAAGGCCGGTGAACAGATCATTCTCACGGGCGATATGAACGTCGCGCCCGAAGAGATCGATCTCGCGCGCCCCAAGGACAACGTGAAGAATCCTGGTTTCACGCCGGAAGAGCGCGAGGACTTCAAGCTCTACCTGAAGGCGGGTCTGCATGACATCCTGCGTGAACGCAATCCTGGCAAGCCCGGCCTCTACAGCTGGTGGACGGCCCGCGGCGGCGCGCGCGAGAAGAATGTGGGATGGAGGATCGACCTCTTCCTTGTGAGCGATGCGCTGAGGGCCCAAGTGAAGGATGCTGCGATCCACGCGGACGTGATGGGATCGGATCACTGCCCCATCAGCATCACCTTGGCCTGATGCGCTGCGTCATCCAGCGGGTGGCCCGAGCCTCAGTGACGGCGCCCGGCGGCCGGTCTGAGATCGGACGAGGCCTTCTCGTGCTGACTGGTCTCGAGGTGGGAGACAGCGAAGAGACCATACGTTGGGTGGCCAAGAAAATCCCTGCGCTCCGCGTCTTCGAGGATGGGGACGGCAAAATGAATCTAGGCCTGGCGGAGGTCGGCGGCGCCATCCTCGCCGTATCCCAGTTCACGTTGGCGGGCAGTGTCGAGAAAGGGCGGCGTCCGAGCTTTGATGGGGCCATGGCGCCGGAATCGGCACGAACACTCTTCCTGCGCTTCGTCGAGTTGCTTCGGCTGGAAGGAGTGCCAGTAGAAATGGGCTTCTTTCAGGAGCACATGGCGGTGGAGCTCATCAACGATGGCCCAGTGACCTTCGTGCTCGACCGCACATGAGAAAAAGGGCCCCGAGTTGGGGCCCTTTTTCTGTGAGGGTGTAATAACAGAGGTTAAAGGGCCTTCAGCATCTCGTGGACTTCGCCGGCCTTCTTTCCCTTGGGATCTAGCTCCAGATACTTCTGGAAAGCAGTTTTAGCGGCTTTGATGTTGCCGTTGTTCACTTCGATCAGTCCTAGCAGGTAGTAGCTGTCTGCGAAATCAGGCTTGATCTGAATGGCCTTATGGATATGCTCCTTGGCCTCCTTGAATTTGCCAGCATTGAAGGCCGTCACGCCTTCGTTGTAGGCGGTTTCAGGCTTGGGCCCAGTGACCGTATCCAGAATGCCCTGGTATTTCTTTTCGCCTTCGACATCCTTCTGCGCTTTCGCGATGCGGGCGAGCGCGTCAATCACTCGCAAATCCCACTTTGTCTTATCCAATTTCCCTTCGGCTTCGTTGCGAGCAAACGCTTTCTCGAGAAGGGGCTTCGCCTGATCCTTCTTTCCCACTTCAAACAGGCAGATGGCATAGACCCGCTCGATTTTCACGAGATTGGCTTCGATCGTGTCCTTCGCAGCCTGGTCCTTTGTCTTTGCCAAAGATTCCTGAAGCTTGTTATAGGCGGTTTCGATGGGGCCGAAGGCTTCGTCGTATTTGCCATCGGCGTACAACTGGCGGGAGTTGTTGAAGGCTTCAAGCGCCTCGGTCTCCTCTTTTGCACCCTCAGGAGCAGAGGAGGAAGGCGCGGAAGTGGTACCGGCGGACTCTCCTTGGCGGAGGAGGGCGAAGTTATTGACATTCAATTCGCCGAGGGCGATTTTGATGGAGCTTGTGGATGCTACGAAGCCTTCGGCTTCCACCACGACATCATAGTTCACGGGGTCCAGGCCTGCTTGGGCGTAGCTGCCCTTCGCATCTGTGGTGATGGTCTTGACCCAATTCCGCTCCACGCGCTTAAGGGTGATTTTTGCCCCAGCGACGGGGGCGCCACCTGTTTTCGCAGTGACCTTGCCGGTGATTCGTCCGGTCATTTGAGCTTGAACGGGAATGCCACTGATTAACAAAAAGGCGACAGGCAGCAACAGGGTGGGTCTTTGACGCATGGATTCCTCCGTATGACTCCATGGTCCCTTGGGTGGAGGGGATCCTCAAGGGGTGGATTCACGCTCTAAGTCACAGATGTGTTAGCCTTTGCCAAACCATCCGCCAGCCTCATGGGGTATTGCATGAAAGAGGCCTCTCCCGCGCCATCCCTCACCGCCCTTGTGCATCTCTTGGCGGAACAGGCTTTGCTGGCCATGGGGGTACCCCATCCGATGCTGCAGCAGCAGCCTCCCCCGAACCCGGCGGCGGCCCGTTTCTACATTGATCTCCTGGCGGTGTTGAAACAGAAGACCGAAGGCCAACGCACCGATGCGGAAACTCGGGTGATGGATGACGTGCTGCATGAGCTTCGAATGCGGATCATGAACCTGGAAAGCGCGCCGGCTCCTAAGGTGACTCCATGAGGGGCATGCGCCCTTTTCTGGCGGCTTTGCTCTGGCTGTGTCCCGCGCTTGGGGCTCCGCAGGTGCCTCCTGCAGCGCCGCAACCAGTCCCCGCCGTTCAAAGCGCTGCGCTGGAAATGCAGCCGGCTCAGGCCCTGGCTCACCGCGCAAAGGAGCTCCAAAAGGCCTTGTTGAGCGGGCGTCCGGAGGCCGTCGATGCTGCCCTCGGGCAGGTGGAGGCCATGCGCCTCAAGTATTCGATTTTGGATGTGACGCCCCTGGTGGAGGCCATGGCGCTGTGGGCGCGGGATCGCGGTTTGGACGGTCGGCCTGAACTGGGCCTCCAAGCCCTGGGTGCGGTGGATCGTTGGGCCCCTGGCCATCCCACACTGCTGGGGACCCGGATCACTCTGCTGCGGCAGCAGGGCATCAGCGGCTGGTTTTTGAGCCTTCCCGATCTCCTACGTCTGACACGGTTGCGCTTCGAGCATCCCGCCAATCGATGGCTGTGGCTCATGCAGCATGTGGCGTCGCTCCGCCTGATGGTGACGATTCTGATCTGGGGATGGACGCTGGCCCTGGCCGTGCGCTACCGAAACGTGTTCCGGGAATTGTGGGAGGAGCGGCTTCGGGATCGGAATGTATCCCCTGCGCTTTGCGCAATCCTGGGCGCCCTCCTGCTGACCCTTCCCCTGATTGCGGGCCTGGATCCCACCTACATGGCCTATTGGTGGCTTTGGCTCCTGGCGCCCTTCATGCACTCCGGAGAAGTACGAGCCACGGCCTTCGTAGTGCTCCTTCAGTTGCTTCATCCTGCGGTGGGCTTCATGGAGCCGTTGGCCCAGGTGCCCCCCGTGCCCAGCATGGTGACCCTCCAGGTCCAACCCCAGGCCAAGGCCTTGCACGCTCAGGATCTGAAAGCCCTTTCCGAAGGAGATCAAGCCTTCCTCCGAGGCTGGAGGCAGCTGCAGCAGGGGGATTGGGCCGCGGCCGAAGCGACCTTTGAGCCCTTGTTGTTGACCCACCCCGATAAGGCCGCAGTGCTCAACAACCTGGGCGTCGCACGATTCCAGAAGGGAGATCGGGCGAAGGCGGAACAGGATTTCATGGAGGCTGGGCTTCTCGCTTCTGGGCGGGTCGAGGTGTTGCTGAACCAAAGCGTGCTCCATTTCACGAAATTGGAGACAGAGAAGGGGACGGAGAAGCAGGACGAGGCTCGAAGCGCTGACCCTGCCTACTTCGCCAAGCTGGTGGCCATTAGTGGCGATCACAACGAACCCCGCACTTTCGCCATGCCTCTGCCGGACACGCCGGAGCGCGTGAAGGCTCTGCAGGGCGGCATTCAGGCCGAAGAGGCCCCTAACCCCCTTCAGCAGCCCTCCTTCTTGGTCACCCTCATCGCTCCGATTCTGGGCTTCATCCTCATCATCGCCCGAGTGCGCTCCAGCGTCCGGCGGGCCCACGCCTCGCAGTGCATCCGCTGCGGTGAGCCTTTCCACACCACGGACAGCAACAATCCCGAAGTGTGCACCAAGTGCCACCACCTCTTCACACTGAAGGACGGCCTCCACCAGGAGAGCCGGAAGAAGAAGATCGATGAAGTAGCGGCTCACCAGTCCTCCACGCGCCGTTTCCACAAGGCACTGATCTTCCTGCTGCCGGGCTGCGATCTCACTTTTCTCGGCGATTCGAAGGAAGGCTTCACCGAGTGGTTGCTGATCTGCATCGCGGCAGGGATGGTGTTTGCGACGGGCCGCACGGTGCGCTATCCCGGTGAAGTGCTGGCAGATCCAGTATCCACCTGGCTTCCCATTGGCATGGCCTTCTTAGTGCTTCTCTATTTGCGCAGCTGGCTCAAGCTGATTCCGAGGGGGCGTCGTGGCGCTTGAAGGCTCTCTCCGAGATTTCGACCTCTTCTCCCTGTTCAACATGATCAAGATCCAGGGGAAGAACGGCTCCCTCGTGTTGAGCAAGGGGCAGGAGTTCGTCAAAGTCTTTTTCGAGAATGGCGAGATCGTGGGTTGCGATAGCAATCAGATCCGCATGGAAGACCGCGTTGGAACCATGCTAGTTCGCTTGGGTCGGCTCACCGGCGAGGAGCTACTGGAGATGATCCAGATGCAGCGCCAGACACTCAAGCGCATGGGCACCCTGCTCTTGGAGAGTGGCAAGGTGACGCCGCAGGATCTGCAGGATGCGCTCTTCCAGCAGGCCACGGCCATCCTGCACCGCACCTTCCGCTGGGTGGAGGGGGACTACCGCTTCGATTCCATGCTGCCCCAGGATCTGGACCGCGAACATTTCCAGCCCATTCCTGTGGATACGGTGCTGATGGAGGCCGCCCGCATCCAGGACGAGTGGCCTGAAGTGGAAAAGCGGCTCCCTGGTTTCGGCATCCCGTTGGGTTGGACAGGCGCTGCAAAGGCCGTCCATCTGGATATCAACCGCGATGTCTCCAATGTGCTTGATGGGGCCCAGGCCGCGACCGGGAGCTCAGGCCTCACCCATGAGCAGGAGATGGTGCTCTCGTATTTCGAGCAGCCTCAGAGCATCAATGAAGTGATTCAGGTGAGCCGCTACGAGGAGCTGGACACCTGCAAGTCCATTGCGGATCTCATGGAGCGCGGTCTGTTGCAGGCCCTGAGCTCCGATGCGCCGAAGGTGGTGCGTCCTTGGGTGGGCGATGCGCCCGTGACGGAGATGGTGCAGGAGTGGGAGGGCCCTAGCCGCCTGTTCTGGCCACTGACGCTGGTGCTGATCGCGGTGCCTCTTTTCCTCTACGTGCCGAAGGCCCGCGGCTCCTTCAACTCCGGGTTGGCGAGCTTGCAGCCGGTGGACGTGTGGGTGGTCCCCGATGGCACAGCGAAGCTACGTCAGGATTGGGCGTATCGCATGGCGGTCCCTCAGGATGGAGGCTTGGCCCTGGCTCAGAAATTGGGGCGGCCGATGAAGGACAACCCCGTGCCGGATTACACGAAGTCTCCCGATCCCATGGCCGAACCACCCGCCGCACCGCCCCCTGCCGCGCCAACGGCTCCGGCCGCCAAGCCCGGTCGGAAGTAGTGGTCGGAGAACGCCAACGCCCCGGGACCCTGGAATTAATCTGCGGCCCCATGTTCAGCGGGAAGAGCGAAGAGCTCATCCGCCGCCTTCGGCGTGTGCGCATTGCCGGTCACCGGCTTCAGGTCTTCAAGCCGATGCTGGACGACCGCTATCACTCCACGGCGATTGCTAGCCATGCCGCGGGCCGGTTTGATGCCGAGGCCGTGGCAGGCAGCGCGGCCCTCCAAGCCCAGCTGGATCCGGAAGCCGAAGTGGTGGCGGTGGATGAGGCCCAATTCTTCGACGAGGGATTGATCCCCGTGGTCGAGGCCCTCGCAGATGCCGGCAAGCGCGTGATCCTGGCAGGGTTGGATCTCGATAGCGCGGGCCGCCCCTTCGGCATCATGCCGCAGCTGTTGTCGCGCGCGGAGTTCGTGACCAAGCTCCAGGCCATCTGCACCGTATGCGGCGCGGCGGCCAGCCGAAGCCAGCGCACAGTGAAGACTGGAGGCCAGGTGCTCGTCGGCGCGGCGGAAGCGTACGAGGCGCGCTGCCGCCATTGCCACGAGACACCGATGGATGAGGGGCAAAGCCTGCTGGGCTCCTAGCGATTTGACTCCGGTCATGGCGATGATTCTTCGCCGCCAGTCGTGATTTTCGTCCTGGGATTTCGGGGGGACGGCTCCTAAACTGGCCGCGGACGCGCTGCTGCAGCGTCCTGTTTATCCTCCGCCCGCGGCTGCAGGGCATCGAAAAGGAGCATCACATGGCCGGCGCTTACGCCACCTTCACTCACATGACCGACTACATGGGCTTCGAGGGCCTGCTTACGGATGAGGAGCGGGCCGTCCGCGAAGCCGCGCGCGACTTCGTAAACGCCGAAGTGCTTCCTATCATTGAAAAGCACGCCCAGGCTCAGACTTTCCCCAGCCATCTCATCCCAATGATGGGCGAGCTCGGTTTCTATGGTCCGAGCCTGCCTGAGGAGTACGGCTGCGCGGGGCTTTCTTCCGTGGCTTACGGTCTCCTCATGTACGAGCTCGAGCGCGGCGATTCGGGGCTCCGCTCCTTCGCGTCGGTGCAAGGCTCGCTGGTGATGTGGCCCATCTACGCCTACGGCTCTGAAGATCAGAAGCGCTACTGGCTGCCCAAGATGGCCAAGGGCGAGAAGATCGGCTGCTTCGGTCTCACCGAGCCCGACTTCGGCTCCAACCCCGGCGGCATGCTCACCAAGGCCGTGAAGATCGGCGGCGGGAAGTGGAAGCTGAACGGCACCAAGATGTGGATCACCAACGGCACCGTGGCCGACGTGGCCGTCGTGTGGGCGAAGGATGAAGAGGGCGTCATCCGCGGCTTCCTCGTGGAGAAAGGCACGCCTGGTTTCAGCGCGCCGGAGATGAAGGGCAAGTGGAGCCTCCGCGCCTCCACCACTTCGGAGCTCGTGCTCGAGGACGTCATCGTGGACGAAGAGAAGAGCCTGCTGCCCAACGTGAAGGGGCTCAAGGGCCCCCTGGGCTGCCTCACGCAAGCCCGCTACGGCATCGCCTGGGGCGCGCTGGGCGCCGCAGACGCCTCCTACCAGTGCGCTCTCGACTACTCCAAGAGCCGCATCCAGTTCGACAAGCCCATCGCCAGCTTCCAGCTGCAGCAGGAGAAGCTCGCCTGGATGGTGACGGAGCTGACGAAGGGCCAATTGCTCGCCCTGCAGACCGGCCGTCTCAAGGATCAGAAGAAGGTCACGCCCGCCCACGTCTCCATGGCCAAGATGAACAACGTGAACGTGGCCCTCGAGATCTGCCGGAAGGCGCGCACCGTTCTCGGCGCCAACGGCATCCTCGACGAGTACCCCGTCATGCGCCACATGGCGAACCTCGAGAGCGTCTACACCTACGAGGGCACCCACGACATGCACATGCTCGTAATCGGGCAGGAAGTCACGGGCATCCCAGCTTATCGCTGACGCGAGTCAGCGATGGGTGCCCGTGATGGCATCCCGGCTTATCGCTGAGCTATTACGAGGAAAAGCCAAGGGGCGCCATTGGGCGCCCTTGCTTTTTAGGCCCGAGCTTTTCGCAGCACCCATCCCAATCCAATGGGCCCAGCGATGGTGGTCAGCAGCAGCGCTCCCACGATGCCCGCCTGAAGCTCGATGCTGAGCAGAGGCGCGCCGTTCACCTTGAGCTGACTCCCCGCGGCCACGAAGATGAGCCCCACCTCCCCACGAGGCACCATGCCCCAGCCGACGACGGCGGCACGAGCATCCTTGCCTGCTCCGAGGCCTGCGACCAGCTTTCCGAAGATGCCGAGGCCCGCAAGCAGACTGGCAAAGATTAAGGTGCTCGATGTGAAGAGGGCTGAGGCGTCCACTCGCGCACCCATAAGCACGAAGAAGAGGGGTGAGAGTACCGCGACGAGGGGGTGGACGAGTTCCTCTAGGCTGTGCCGTTCCCGCTGCTGCAGAGCTTCGATATGGGCGGGTTCCAGGATCAATCCGGCGGCGTAGGCGCCCACGATGGTGGCGAGGCCGGCCAGATTGCCCAGATGAGCGAGGCAGAACGCGAAGGCGAGACCGAGGGGGAGCAGGAGCTGTTCGCTGCGGAGGCGGTCTGCCAGCCGGAAGAGATGGGGTGTCGCGAAGCGCCCTAAGGTGAGCGCCAGGCCGAGGAAGCCGAGTGCGAGGCCGAGGGTGCGGCCTAGTTCGTCCCAAGGCAGCCGGCCTGCGCCGCTGGAAGCGGCGACACCGCTCACCAGGGTGAGCACCAAAAGTCCGAGCACGTCATCGATGACCGCAGCGCCCACGATGATGCGTCCCGCAGGACCATCGCTCGCTCCGTTCTCCCTGAGCACCTGGGCGCTGATGCCGATGGAAGTGGCGCAGAGGCAGGCGCCAATGAAGAGATCGACCGCGAAAGGCACGCCTTTCGGCAGCAGGGCCCAGGCGCCCACCAAGCCCATGGCCATGGGGGCCAGCACTCCGAGGACAGCGACTCGCAGGCTCACCACGCCGACCTTCAACATCTGGGGGACCGTACTTTCCAGGCCGACCATGAACATCAGGACGATGACGCCGAGGTTGGCCAGCACTTCGGCTTCGGGACTCGTCGCCAGGTTGGGAATCACCGGAAAGGATTTGGCCAGGGCCGCGATGGCCACACCTACGGCAAGTTCTCCGGCTACGGTGGGAAGCTTGATGCGGATCGCAAGCTCCCCGGCCAGTTTCGCCACCACCCAGGTGAAGGCGAGCAGCAGCAGGGTGCGCGAAAAGGGATCCGCCACCAGAAGCGCGAAGGGCATGGAGACCTCAGGAGTCTCGCAAGCATAAATGAAAAAACACTGAGGGGTGGGAGTGCCTTATTGAGGCTACCGTCCGGACAAGAGGTCAGGGGCGACCGTTCCTACCTCGATCAAATAGCGCTGCAGTTCGGATGCGTTCTGCATTCCGGCCAGATCATCTGCAGTCAATGGATCGCCGATCTTGATCTCCAGGATGCCCACCCAGAGGTCGACGGAGTAGTAGTTGCTCCCATCGTTGAGCCCCTCGTAACCGACCCGCTGGATTCGGGAATCTGCGAAGGGATTGCGGACGTTTCCCTCTGGGGAGGGTTGCCAGGATGCCGACTTCGGACCGATCCGGATCAGGGCCTCTCGCTTCCGTTGCTGGAGGATCTGGGTGCAGTAGATGGTCGTGTCCTCGACATCCTCGAAGCCCGCCTCAAAATGGATCCGCTTCAGGTCTTGGTCATAGTGCATCTCAGCCACATATGAGAGGGCGATGTACCGGCTGGATTTGAACCGCGCACGCTCCTGGCGGAGGCCTTCGACGAGGGCCTCGTAGGCGCTTGGGATAAGGCCTCCCTTCCAGGAAGGCACGAGATCCGAGACGGGCAGGGTGGTCATGAGGGCGCTCTTTGATGGCGCAGGTCCTCATCACGCTGGATGAGGAAGCCTGCTCGTGTTCACCAGGGAAGCAAAGAGGTCGAGGTCTCGACCTCACACGGGTTCAGCTCTTTGCGAGCTCACCTGTTTGAGCGGATACGGCGGGAGAGGTCCACTTCCCGGAGTCCGTGAGGATGTGCTGGTGAGCGAGCAGCCAATCGGGTGCTTCAGGAGAGTCCGGCCAAATCCCTGTGGGAGTCGGGTAGATCAATTGAACAACTTCGTACCTGTCTCCGCCGTACAGCCAGCGACACCACTCGAAATACGCTGCGTAGTGCTTTTTTGAAACGGGTGCGAAGGCGCATTCGATCCCTTCGAGGAAGCCTGAGTAGAGGCCATTCGGGAGGAAGGTTTCTCCGGTGCGCACTCGACTGTAGTACTCCGTGATGAGCGTGGTGGAGAGGGCTTCCTCCATGCCTACGATCACGATCTCGGGCCGGCCCGTGGTTTGGGTGATCCCCATCGAGTACGTGAAGGGCGGAGTATCTCCTTCTCCAAGGACGAAGATGGTTCGGTAGCCGTATCGTTCGATGTCTCTAAGGGCCTGGTCCCCTTCGGGATTCGCAGTGGTCTTCGCAGCTTCAGGAAGTGCAGCGGGGGCGCTTCCGTTGAAGATCGCGTTCAGCCGGGCACACCACCGCTTGGCAGGTTCTTCTCCAGCCATGGGGAACTTGAGGGTGGGGTGGTTCTCATCTGAGACTTCCAGAATGAGGACAAAATCCTTTTTGTACTCGACCTGGGTCAGGTTGGGCTCCCGCATATTGGTGCCGCGGATGTACCTACCCCCCGTGATGTCCGCCTCCATCCTGGTGCCGATGCTCCACTCGTAGTGCCAGCGAAGCACATAGCCTGAAGCATGGACCCGATAATCTCCGGTCACGCTGTTGCAGACCGCGACTCGCTGGTGTTTCGAGTCGAAGACCAAGAACGCAGGGCTCGGGTATCCCAGCATGTGCTCGTGATTGAAGGCGAGGGATTCCTTGGCGTTGATACTTTCGACGAGCAGTCTTCCACGTCTGGCGATGTCCCTGAGTGTCTTGATCGAGTAGTAGCAGAGGGTGGATGAGCCCAGAAAGAAGAGCACCGTACCGAAGGTTCGGCCGTCTGAGAAGAAGAGGAGAATCAGCAGTGAACCGAGGGCTGCAAGACCGGAGAAAAGGCCAACGGGCACTGCGAGCGCGCCGAGAATCGAGGTGCCGGCCGTGCGGACGGTTGCTGACATAAGTGGAGCTCCTTTGGAACCAGAAGAGGCCAGGCCGTGGCGCGGCCTGGTGATTGCTCGGACAGAACTGTCAAAGCAAAGCGAGGGCTAGTGTCGGTTTAATCGATGCGCCAGAGCATTTCGAGGGATTGGAGATCGCAACGTAAGCCCCAATGAATTTCGTTTGGGGTCGCTCGCGGAGTCGAACGGATCGGTTGCGCAAACGAGTACGGGATCCTGATCGTTCAAACGTCCAAGATCCACGTCGGTGTGTCGCGCCAGTGATGTTCAAAGCTCTCATATTCACAAGAGCTCTCATTCTAGTCTGAGCGCATTCGTTCACTCTCTAGAGAGGGGCCAATCGGTTCTTATGGGCTGCGGAACGGTCGGGACGCCTTTCTCCACGGCCATAAAAGCCAGGTCGTTTTTGAGGCCCAAAATCGCATGGGGGCCACACCAGACGGTGCAGCCCCCATGCATTCAGAGTAAGGCTGAAGACTAGAAGTGGAGATTTCGAGCTTCGGGAAGGTGTCCGATGGCCTTCTCCAGGGAAGTCACGGCCTTGGCGTAGCTGATGCGGGATTGCAGCTCGGCGGAGCGGGCGTTATCCAGATCAGATTGGCGCTGCAGCACGAAGAAGTTGGTGCTCATGCCGTTCGCGAACTTCTTCTGTTCGGCGTCGAGGGTCTTCTCCTGGAATTCCCGGGTCTTTACTGCAGCGGTGACACCCTTTTCAGCGGCTTGCAGGTTGCGCAGAGCCTGGCGAACCTCCAGGACGATGCTGAGTTCCTGATCCCGCAGGGTGAGCTCGCCTTGGCGCAGGTTCGCACGAGCCTGTGCCTGGGCGCCCTTTGCGGCCCTATTGGGGAGGGGAATGGAGAAGGCGAGGCCCACGTTGTAGCCGGGGTACTTCATGCCCGTGAGGTCAGAGTTCACGGGGCTCAGCCGCGTGTTGTCCCCGGCGTTCCCTGTGTAGCCGGCATAGACGTCTAGCTGGGGAAGGGTACGGTTTTCCGCGGCCTTGTTGAGCACGCGCTTGCTATCCACGTCCAGTTTGGCGGCCTTCAACTCCACGCGATTGGCGAGGGCGAGCTTTTCAGCGGCGCCTTCATCTTGAGTGACCGGCTCAACCTTAGGCATTTCAGAGGGCTCAACGGAGATCCGCTCCAGCTGGGGATAGATCGTGCGGCTGAGGGCATCCTTGGCATTCAGATACTGGGCTTCGGCGGAGATAATGTCCTGCTCGCGCTGGGCCACAGCCGCTTCGGCACTAGTGACTTCGATGGGGGCGAGAGTGCCCACCTGGACTCGAATCTTGTTTTCGTTCAGCTGCTTCTGGGCGATCTCGAGGCTCTGCTGTTTGTTGTTCAAATTTTCTTTGGCGAAAACGACGTCCCAGTAAGCACCTTCGACGGTCGCGATGAGGTCAATGATCGCCTTCTGGTAGTTGAGATCAGCGATCTCGGCTCCGTTGCGCGCAGCGATGAGCTGAGAAGCCGTGGACTCCCGCCCGAAGTTGCGGAGCAGGCTCTGGGTGTAGCGCGCGGTGAAGGTGCCATCGTAGGGATGATAGGTTTCACCCGTTTGAGTGCTGTAAAGCTGGTTACTGGAATTGAGGTATGTCTGTACCGTCGACTGGCTGTTCGCATAGCTGGGTCGGTAATCAACGCTGAGCGAGCCACCCCATTCAAAGGGCTTCGCGAGCGAAACGTCCAAGGTCCGCTTCCAGGTAGTGGAGTCGGTATGAGCCGTTCCCAGAACAGGGTTCGGGGCCAGCGGGGTGCCGAGGTCCACACCCTTGGGCGATTCGCTGTAGTCACGGGTTTTGCTCACATCCAAGGTGCCAGAGAGGGTCCAATCGAAGGCCCCTTCCTGAATCTGCACATTGGCCTTCGTAAAGTCGCGGGTGGTTTCAGCCACGCCGACTTGGAGATTCTTCTTTTCGATCAGGGCGATGCGGATGGCGTCTTGGAGGCTCAGCTTCTGAGCTTCAACGCTTTGAGTTGCCGCGGGTTTGGCATCCTGGGCTACGAGAGAGAAGGCCACGAGTAGGGCAGGGGAGGCTAACCAGCGCTTCATCATCACTCCTGGAGAAAGAACCATCGGAATCAGGGGGCTTACGGAGGGGGGTGGGAACCCGTTTAGATCCACCAAGCAGGATGCCAAGATCTGCGGCGAAGAGCATCCGAAGTTTCATCATCTGTTGAAAGCGCCGCTGAGCGGAAGCTGAGGCGGGGCGAGCCGAGATCCTTGAGGGGTTTAGGATCTCGGGTTTCTGGCCTAGGCCATTAGCTGGCGGGCGATCACCATGCGTTGGATCTCGGAGGTGCCTTCGTAGACCGTGGTCACGCGCACATCGCGGTAGAGGCGCTCCACCGTGTATTCGCGGGAGTAGCCGTAGCCGCCGTGGATCTGCACGGCTCGGTCGCACACCCACACGGCGCTCTCCGTGGCGAAGAGCTTGGCCGTGGCGGCTTCCTTGGTGCAGGGCTTCCCGGCATCCTTCAGCATCGCGGCCTTGTAGATGAGGAGGCGGGAGGCCTGAACCTTGGCTTCCATCTCAGCGAGGTAGGTTTGGATGGCCTGATGTTCGCCGATGGGCTTGCCGAAGGAGTGGCGCTCCTTGGCGTACTTCACGCTCTCGTCCAGGGCCCGCTGCATGATGCCCAGCGCCTGGGCGGCGATGCCGATGCGGCCGCCGTCGAGACCGCCGAAGGCCACCTTGAGGCCGTCGCCGGGCTTCCCAAGCATGGCGTCGTCGGGGACGAAGGCATCCTCCAGGGTCACCATGACGGTCTTGGAAGAGCGCAGGCCCATCTTGTCCTCGGGCTTGGCCATGTGGACGCCAGCCTGGTTCGCGTCGAGCACGAAGGCGCTGATGCCCTTCTTGCCAAGCTCAGGATGGGTGATGGCCATGGTCACGTAGTAGCGGGCGATGCCGCCGTTGGTGATCCAGGCCTTGGCGCCGTTCAGTTTCCAACCGCCATCCACCTTGGTGGCCTTGGTCTTGAGGGCCGCGGCGTCGCTGCCGGCGTCGGGTTCCGTGAGCATGAAGCCGCCGAGCTCCTCGCCACTGGCCAAGGGCTTCAGGAAGGTCTGCTTCTGAGCCTCGGTGCCGAAGGCGAGGATGGGCGCGCAGGCCACTGAGTTGTTCACGCTCATGGTCACGGCGACAGACGCATCGGCGTAGGCGATCTGCTCCAGGGCGAGGATGTAGCCCAGCGTGTCGATACCCGCGCCGCCGTAGGCCTCGGGCACGCACATGCCCATGAAACCCATCTCGCCCAGCTGCTGGATGATGTCCTTGGGGAACTCCGCCGAGTGATCCCGGGCCATGGCGCCGGGCTCGATCTCGCTCATGGCGAAATCGCGGGCCGCTTCCTGAATGGCAAGCTGATCCTCGGTGAGGGCAGGGAACATGGGGCCTCCGAACGCACCAGAATACCGTGGGAGGCGCTGATCCTCCATTGGCCGTCTCCTAGGCCAGACGAGCCTGAAGGATACGGAGCGCGGCTTTCGCGCCTTCCCAGGGCACCAGGCCGAGCGCCTCAGAAATGGTGCACCATCGGTATTCGCTATGTTCATCGAGCGCCAAACGAATCTCCGCGTCCGGCCCAACGCGCATCGAGTAGACCGTCTCCGTGTTGAAGCGCGGCTCCACGTCTGGGAAAGAGACGATGGTCGGATCCACCCAGAAGCTGTGCATCAGCCCAAGGTCTTCCAACGCACCCGAAAGGCCAGTCTCTTCCATGACCTCGCGATGGGCTGCAGCTTCCAGCGTTTCTTCTGGCTCCACCATCCCGGTGACGCTCTGCCACCAGCGCCCATGCTGGGGTTGCCGGAGCATCATCAGGACTTCCGGGCCCGAGGCGACCTGGCGCCAAATCAGCACTCCCACACTCTGCGAGGGCTTGCGGACGGGTTGGAGATCCAGGCAGAGCACGGAGGCTAGGTGGGCTTGTAGGTGATCCGCGGCCACTTCCCACGTGGGGGCCGCGTCTCCCAGTAGGGATTTCAAGCTGCAGACACCTTTGTCGGTGAAGCCGCAGGGCACGATCCAACGGAAATGGGGCAGGAAGGGATCCACGTTGAAGGCGATGCCGTGGGTGGTGATCCAACGACTGAGATGAAGGCCCACGGCGCCCAATTTTTCGAGGCCGCGCTCAGTCTCCACCCAGATGCCCGGTGCGCCTTTGAGGCGGCTGGCGGTGACGCCGAAATCCGCGGCGGTGCGGATCATGGCCTCTTCCAGGCCGCGCACCAAGCGGCCCACGTCCTCCCGCCCGCCCTGCAGGTTGCAGATAGGGTAGACGACGATCTGGCCCGGTCCGTGGTAGGTCACCTCGCCACCCC
>JACXTT010001165.1_pt1 | contig 44522 bp, 40 predicted proteins | sample 9270951 | NCBI WGS metagenome assembly JACXTT01 (sample SAMN15532306, study PRJNA645909) | rock metagenome | isolation source: weathered quartz diorite | place: Puerto Rico | collected 2017-06-21
CCAGCTCTCGCTCTGAAGGTCGTTTTCTTTGGGTTACTTTTCTTTTGGACCAGCAAAAGAAAAGTGACTCGAGCTCCGGCAGGAGATCGAAACGCCCGCTGCGTAAGCGGCAACCTGGCGGTAGCGCCACATCAAGAAGCCGACGCTCTGCTCACCTGCTTACGTTGTGGCCAAGGGCGAAAACCGCACCCTCACCCCAACCCTCTCTCCCACGGGGACGGCCTTCGGATCGCCGGAGGGAGAGGGAGCTGCAGCTAGACCAGCCATAGCCATAGCCATAGCCAGGCCCGGGGCCCCATCACGCACAGGGTGCGCTCCCACATGGGGAAGAGTGACTCCTCAACCCATGTCGTAGAAAAACTGCTCCGAGACGATCTTGTCGTCCTTGACGTGATAAACGCACACTTCGGTCATGGTGTTGCGACCATACTCCTTCATGGTCACGTCCAGCGTCATGGTCAGCGCGAACCAATTGCCCGCGACCAGCGGATCACTCACCTCGATGCCGTGGATCTTCTCCACGCCGGCCTGGAAGCGCTTGCCCTTCTCCAGGATCGCGTCTAGGCCCTTCACATTGCCCAACGGACCATTCGCCGCGGCCTCCGGCTCGATGCTTACCGCGTCCTTGGCGTACAGCTCGTGCTGCGCTTCCTCGAACTGACCATGGCGGCACATGGCGGCCAGGCGCTTGGCGACGGCTTCGGTACTCATGGCGACAACTCCGGCAAAGGTGTCCCACGAGCCTAGCGCCGCGCGCCGAAGCCGGGCGTGAAGGCGCGGCGGCCCGCCGCCGCGCAGGGACCGTCAGTGCTTGCCGACGTTGTTGGTTTCGCCGATGAAGTGCGCCACGTTGTCATGCAGCTGCTTCAGCGAATCCTCGTGCGCGTAGACCATGTGGCCGGACGGATACCACGCGTAGGAGATGTTCTTCTGCAGGTTCGCCGACATCGGCATGTGATGCATCTCATAGTCGGCCGCGAAGTACGGCGTGGCGAGATCGTAGTAACCGCCGTGCAGCGACACGCGCAGGTTCGGGTTGGTCTTCATCGCCGTGGCGAGATCCGGCATCACGTTGGTGGACTGCTGCAGGGCCTCGGTGGCGCCCGGCGCCTTGTGCGCGAACTCCCAGTGGTCGATGTCGGCGAACAGGCGGTAGCTCTGGCCGTCACCGAACTTCAGGTCGCGGCGCACGTAGTCGTTGAATGCCGCGACGTAGGCGGAGCTGATCGCCGAGGACTGCGGATCGTATTCGGAGGATTTGCTCAGCGGATCGAGCGACGGGCCGGAGAAGCGGGTGTCCAGGCGTCCAGTGGTGATGTCGCCGTCCGCCTGCAGCTCGTGCTCGAACATGCCGCCGTCCACGCGCAGGTTGGCCTTCACCAGGTAGGCCACCGGCAGGCCGGTGTACTGGTGCAGCCTTTGCGCCACGGCCTGCTTGCGCGCCTCGTCCAGGCGCGAGCCGGCCATCAGGGCGGAGGCATAGTCGGTCAGCGCAAACTGCTCCACCTCGCGCAGGAACGGCTCCAGCGCACCCGGCTGCTGCGGCAGCTTGTGGTGGTAATAGGCCGTAGCCGCGTAGGTGGGCAGGCCCACGACATAGGGCAGGTCCACGCCCGGGTTGTTGGCGGCGCCATCGATGCTGGTATCGAAGTTGAGGATCTGCGAGAGCAGGATCACGCCGTTGAGGTCGACGCTGTCCTCGTTCTCGAGGATGTTGGCCACCACGGCCGAGCGCGTGGTGCCGTAGCTTTCCCCGAACAGGTACTTCGGCGAGTTCCAGCGGTTGTACCTGGACAGGAACTGGGTGATGAACTGGGCGAAGGCATGGCCGTCGCCGTCCACGCCGTAGATCTGCTTCTTGCGCTCCTTCATCTGCTCGTCGCGCTTGCCCTTGTCCTGCTCGTCGGCGATCAGGCGGCTGAAGCCGGCGCCGGGCGCGTCGATGAAGACCAGGTCGGAGGCATCGAGCAGGCTGTAGTCATTGTTGACCAGCCCGTACGGTGCGGCGGGCGTGTGCGAATCGTCGCTGGTTACCACGCGCCTGGGACCGAAGGCGCCCATGTGCAGCCATACCGTGGCCGAACCCGGGCCACCGTTGTAGATGAAGGTGATCGGCCGCTTGCCCGGTTCCACGCCCTTCTTGAAGTACGCGGTGTAGAACATGCTCACCTGCGGCTCGTTCTCCTTGTCGCCGCTGCCGTGCAGCACCAGCGTGCCGGCCACCGCCTTGTAGTCGATGCTCTTGCCCTCGACCTTCACCGTGCCCGAGCTTTCCGACGTCTGCGGCTTGAGCAGCGCGGCGTCGGGCTTGTCGTCCGGCTTGGCATCCTTGTCGTGCTTGTCGGCGGCGTAGGCGCCGGCGCCGAAGGTGAGGGCGGCCAGGGCGATGGCGAGAGGGAGCTTGCGCATGGAAGACGGGACCTTTGGCGGATGCAGGACGCGAGGCTCCCAGATTAGGGAGCGCGGGGTAGGGTTTTCATACGCCAGAAGTCATTAGGGTGAGGGTAGGGATGCCCCTCGCCCGCCCGGGCGAAGCGTGCCTGACATCGCCGTCGGGCGCGCTGGCAGGGACCAGGTCGCCCACCCCTCACCCCCCGGGAATGCCCAAGCCGTCAGGCGACGCATCGGTTAGCGAGCCGACACCTCTCCGTAGGAGCGCACCCAGTACGCGACCGCAGAGGCAGTAGCCACGTGGCGGTCGCGCACTGGGTGCGCTCCTACACGGAGTAGGCAAGGCTCTCGCTAGCACCCACCCCTCACCCCAATCCTCTCTCCCACAGGGACTAGCTTCGCGTCGCCCGAAGGGGAGAGGGAGCGAAGCGCGCGCTGCTTTAAGTCCTCAGCGCTTCGGCGCGTGGCGGTTTAGCCGCGTGCTGTAGGCGGAGGCGGTCGCAATCCGGGCTCCGGAACCTCCCGGGCTTTTCCCTGCATTCCGCTGCCAGCTCTCGCTCTGAAGGTCGTTTTCTTTGGGTTACTTTTCTTTTGGACCTGCAAAAGAAAAGTGACTCGAGCGTCGGCAGACGATCGAAACGCCCGCTGCGTAAGCGGCAACCTGGCGATGGCGCTTCAACCAGAAGCCGAGGCTCTACCTCTCTGCTTTTATTGTGGTCAGCGGCAAGAACAGCACCTTCACCCCAACCCTCTCTCCCACAGGGACCACCTTCGGGTCGCCGAAAGGAGGGGTAGCTAAAGCTCAGCCATAGCCGGGGGCGGGGACCCATCGCGCACTGGGTGCGCTCCTACAGAAGAGGAGCGGTCATGCGGGTGGAGGCGCGCTCGAAAGCGCATCACCCCCAGGCGATCAACCCAATCGCGCCCAGCGCCAACACCAGACCCACCACGTTGACCCCACTCAACCGCTCACGGAACGCCACCGTGCCCACCACCGCGCCCAGCGCCACCACGCCAAGATTCATGCTCGCGAACACCAGCGAGGGATGGTCCGGCAGCGCCTGGTGGCCGCGGACGTAGAACACGATGTTGCCGAAGTTCGCCAGGCCCAGCAGCAGGCCGGCGATCGCGTCGCGCAGGGTGAAGAAAGTGCGGTCGTGCCAGCGACGCCACAGCAGCAGGGCCAGGGAAACCACGAAGGCCAGCGCGAACATCGCCTGCAGCGAAGCTGCGAACGGCGTGCCGGCGCGCGCCACGTGCTTGAACAGGATGTCGATCAGTCCGAAACCGATGAACACCACCAGCGGCCACAGCCAGCCGCGCACCTCGTCCGCACCGCGCGCATCGACCTTCCACACCATGCACGCCAGCGCGAGCAGGCCCACCACGATCCCGGCCCCCTTGTACGCATTCAAGGTTTCGCCGAACAGCAGAAAGGCGGCCAGCAACGAGATCAACAGGGACAAGCGTTGCGCCGCGTCCGTGCGCACGATGCCGGCACTGCGCACGGAGGCGGCCAGCGCCAGGAAGATCAGGGGCAGCAGCAGGCCCAGGCCGACGAAGCCCAGCCACGGCGCCTGGGCGCTGCGCAGCACGGCCAGCGAGGGATGGAACACCATGGCCGTGAGCGCGCTGGTCGCCACGTAGTTCCAGGCGATCGCCTGGCCCACGTCCACCTGCAGCCGTCGTGCGAGCTTCAGCAGCACCGATACCAGCACGCTGCAGACGACGCTCATCAACACGTAAATCATGAAAGGTCCTTGTCGGGGCCGGGCGAGCCGTGCCTATACACCGGATCGCCTTGCGGGCGTCATCCCGGCACGGCGAACGGCTGGGGCGGGGGTCAGCTCCCGTGCGTGAATCGCTCGCGATAACGCGCGGGGCTCAGTTTCAGATGATGGCGGAAATGGTGGCGCAGCGTATCGGCGCTGCCAAAGCCGCAGACATCGGCCACGCGCTCCACCGGAAGACTGCTGCCTTCCAGCAGTTCGCGCGCCCGGTTCAGGCGCTCGCGGGTCAGCCATTGCTTGGGCGAGCAACCAGTCGCCTCCTCGAAGCGGCGCAACAGCGTGCGCTCGCTCATGCGCGCCCGCCCGGCGAGTTCGGGCAACGGCAAGGGCTGGTCGAGATGACGGCGTATCCAGTCCAGCAGCTTGCCCAGCGTGGCGCCCTGCTCGGGCAGCGGCGACTGGATGAACTGGGCCTGCCCGCCGTCGCGGTGCGCCGGAACCACCGCGCGACGCGCCACCGAGTTGGCGACCTCCGGGCCGTAGTCGCGGCGGATCAGGTGCAACGAGAGATCCAGTGCCGCGGCGGATCCTGCCGAGGTGAGCAGGTCGCCTTCGTCGACGTAAAGCACGTCCGGTTCGATCTGGATGCGTGGAAAGCGCTCCGCGAGCGCGTCGACGTACCGCCAATGCGTGGTCGCACGCCGGCCATCGAGCAACCCGGTGGCTGCCAGCACGAACACGCCGGAGCAGAACGAGAGCAACCGCGCGCCGCGTGCATGCGCCTTGCGCAAGGCGTCCAGCAAGGCGGGAGGCGGCTCCGCAGTCGTCCCCCGCCAGCCGGGAACGATCACCGTCCCTGCATCGGCAAGACCTTCCAGGCCCGCGTCCGCCAGCACGCGCATGCCTCCCGCGGCGCGCATGGGCCCCTGGTCCACCGCGCACAGGCCGAAGCGATACCAGTCCGCCAGCTCGGGCCGCGCCAGGCCGAACATCTCCACCGCGATGCCGAACTCGAACGTGCACAGGCCGTCATACACCAGTACGGCGACGTCGCGGTTGGCCGGCCCGGATGGACGCCTGGAACGCTTTGGCGGATTCTTCATGATGGCTGGCATTCTTGCCAATGTCGGGCGCGGACGCCAGTGCCGATACTGGCGGCGTCCCAACCCGGAGCCCGTCATGAGCAGTGTCGTCCAACGTTTCCCCGTCGCCGCCAGCACCGACGCCCTGGCGCACTTCCAGGCCCGCCTCGGCTACGAGACCGACTGCGCCGACGTGTACTACGCGACCCACCACGAAGACAGGGATTTCGTGCTGCTGGACGTGCGCACGCCCGCGCTCTTCGCCGCCGGCCACGTGCCGGGCGCCCTCAACATGCCCACGCGCACGATCAGCGAGCAGCGCCTGGCCGACTATCCGGCCGACACGCTGTTCGTGGTGTACTGCGCGGGCCCGCACTGCAATGGCGCCAACAAGGCCGCCGTGAAGCTCGCGCAACTCGGACGGCCGGTGAAGGAGATGATCGGCGGCCTCACCGGCTGGATCGACGAGGGCTTTGGCCTGGCCCGCTGACATGAGCACCTGCATCGCGATACGGCGCGCCGGTGGAGCGGACCTGTCCAGCCTGCTCGCAATGGGCGCCGAGCACGCGGCCTTCGAGCAGCTGCCCCATCGGGCGCGCCAACGACCCGGATCGATGGCGCGCGCGCTCGATGGCGACCCTCCCCAACTGCATGCCTGGATCGCCGACGCCGGCGCGCAGCTCGCCGGCTACGCCAGCGCCACCCTGGATTTCTCCACGCTGGAGGGCGCCACCTTCCTGCACATGGATTGCCTGTACGTTCGTGGACTTTGGCGCGGCCAGGGCATCGGACGACAGCTGTGGGAAGTCGTGCGCGACTTCGCGCTGGCGCGAGGCTGTTACGCGATGCAATGGCAGACCCCGGACTGGAACGCGGATGCGGCGCGCTTCTATCGCGGGCTCGGCGCGACGGAATCCGCGAAATTGCGCTATGTCCTGCCGCTCGCCGACTGACGTCATGGCGCGTGATGCGATCATGGCGCCCAACCCGCACCCGGAGGCTTCATGCTGGCACTTCGTCCCACCTGTGAGCAATGCAACAAGGCGCTGCCTCCCGCCTCCACCGAGGCGATGATCTGCACGTACGAATGCACGTTCTGCCGCGACTGCGCAGAGCGCTTGCAGAACGTGTGCCCCAACTGCGGTGGCGGTTTCACGCCACGTCCGATACGGCCGGCCCATGCATGGAAGCCGGGCGTGTCACTGCAGGACCACCCGGCCACGCGCGAGGTCACCTACAAGCCGGTCGATTTCGCGGCTCACGCAGCCTTGGTGGCCATGCTGGGCGGGCGGCCGCCGGAGCAGCGCTGACGCCCTCCACGCTCGCTGCCACGACGCTGTCACCACGGCGCTTTGACACGCGTGGCCCTAAACAATGGCGTCGCCTCGCACGCAGGCAGCCACCGCACTCCGGAGCATGCCCACGCACGAACCTCGCACACGGCATCCCGATCGACTGATCCTGCTGGTTGGATCGGCGGCGCTGTTCCTCGCCATCCTCATGCTGGAGGCGGCGTCACTGCTGATGGCGTTTCACGGCGGCGCGATGGTCTCGGTATGGACCGCCAATGGCCTCGCGGCCGGCGTCCTGGTGGCGGCCCCGCGGCGTTACTGGCCGGTCTTGGTCGGCGTCATCGCCTCGGCACTGGTGGCGGGGCAGTTGATCGCGCTCGGCGGCGGGCGTGCCGACCACCTGGTGCTCGTGCTGGCGGACCTGGCGGAAATACTGCTGGTGGCGTGGATCATCCACCGATACCTGCCGGCCATCAGCGGCGAAGCCAGCGGATACCTGCGGCTCGGCCGCGTGGCGCTGGTCGCCACGCTGGCCGGGTGCGGCGTTTCCACGGCGCTGGCCATCGGTGCGCAGGTCGCCATGCATGGCGGCACCTTCATCATCTCCGCCCAGGAATGGTTCCGCGCACACGTGCTCGGCATGGTGATCATGGGCATGCTCACCCTGGTCGCGTTTCGCGAACGCGGCCGCATGCTCGGTCCTCGGGGCGGCCGCCTGCGCATGCTGCGCGACGTGTTGCTCCTGCTCGCCATCACCATCGGCGTGTTTGCCCAGGTGCGCTACCCACTGCTGTTCGTGGTCTTCGCGCCCCTGCTGTACCTGGTGTTCCAGTACCGCTTTACCGGCCTGGTCCTCGGCGTGGCGATCGTGACCCTGGTGACGAACGTGGCCACGACCCTGGGCACCGGGCCGGTCACTCTCGTACCCACCACGCACCACGCGGAACCGGCCCTGGTCGCGCAGGTCTTCCTCGGCATCGTCTGCATGGTGACCGTACCGGTGACCCTGGCGCTCGCCGACCGGCAACGACTCGCCGGCCAGGTGGCGGTGAGCGAGAACCTTTATCGCCTGCTGGCGGAATACGCCACCGACCTGATCGTGCGCATCGCCCTCGACGGCACCCGCCGATACGTATCGCCGTCGGTGAAGGACATGCTGGGCTGGACGCCGGAAGAGTTCGCGGACTTCCAGGGCGAGCTCATCCATCCGGACGACCGCCGCCGCGTGCTGGCCGTGATCACGCGCTTGCGCGAACTCGGCAAGGCGACCATCGTCCGCTACCGCGTGCGCAACCGTGCGGGCGGTTACCAGTGGATCGAGGCGCTCGGCAAGCTGACGCCCAGCCCCGACCGGCCCGGCGAGATCGAGATCGTATACACCGGGCGCGACGTCACCGAGCGCGTGCTGGCCGAGCAGGCGCTGGCGGACAGCGAGAAGCGCCTGCGCACGATCACCGACAACGTCCCCGCCGTGATCGCGCACGTCGACGCCCAGCAGCGCTACACCTTCGTCAACGGCTACGTCAGCAGCGTGATAGGCATCGGGACCTCCGCCATGATCGGACGCACCATCGGCGATGTGCGCGGACCGGCGATCTACGCGCTGCTCAAGCCCCATATCGACCTGGCGCTGAAGGGAACCACCAGCACCTTCGAGTACGAAGCGGACTATGGACATCGCCACTACTACTTCCAGGCCACCTACCTGCCGGCGACCACCGCGAACGGCGAGGCCAACGGGTTCTACACCCTCACCACCGACATCACGCGCATCAAGCTGGCCGAGCAGCAGCTGGATTTCCTCGCCCACCACGACGCGCTCACCGGCATTGCCAACCGGCGTTCGTTCCGCGAGGCCATCGGCACCGCCGTCCGGCATGCCGCCCTCACGCATGAAACCCTGCTGCTGTTGATGATCGACGTCGACTACTTCAAGCAGATCAACGACGCCCATGGCCACGCCGCCGGCGACGTGGCCCTGACCCAGGTGGCGACCCGGCTGAAGGCCAGCATCCGCAAGTCCGACCTGCTGGCCCGCCTGGGCGGCGACGAGTTCGTGATTCTGTGCCGCGGCATCGACGACCCGCAGGCCGCCAGGCAGATGGCGCAGAAGATCACCGACACCATGCAGGCACCCGTGGTGTTCGGCGCGACCGAACTGAAGGTGACCCTGAGCATCGGCGGGGCGCTCAGCCGCGACGCGCCCTCGGCGGAGGCGCTGGTGCAGCGTGCCGACGAGGCGCTCTACCAGGCCAAGGAGGCCGGACGCGCCGGCTACCGCATCCTCACCGACGGGGCGTGAGCACGGGGCGAGCTACTCGCGCTCCGCCAGCGCCTTGTTCACGCGCAGCGCCACCAGGGTGCACAGCACGCCCGACAGCAGATAGGCGCTCACCGCGACCAGGCCGAAGCGCATCGACAGGCCCAGTGCCACCAGGGGCGCGAAGGCCGCGCCGATCAGCCACGCGAAGTCCGTGGTGAATGCAGCACCCGTGTAGCGCAGGTGGATCTCGAAATTCGAGGTCACGCTGCCGGCCGCCTGGCCGTACGACAGGCCCAGGCCTGCAAAGCCCAGGATGATGAAGGCATCCTGGCCCAGCTTGCCGCCGCCCAGCAGCCACGGCGTGATCAGCGCGAACACGCCGATCAACGCGGCCAGCACGCCCAGCGTGGTGCGTCGGCCGATGCGATCGGCCAGCAGGCCGGAGATGATCATGCCCAGGATGCAGGCGAAGGCGCCGATGATCTCCGCCACCAGCACGGCGTCCGCCGACTGCATGGAGCCCAGCACGATCCACGACAGCGGAAAGATCGTCACCAGGTGGAACAGCGCATAGCTGGCCAGCGCCGCGAACGCGCCGACGAAGATGTTGTAGCCCTGCGTACGCAGGATCGTCAGGCTGCCGACGGGCTCGAGCTCCCGTTCCTCCATGGCGACGGTGTATTCCTCGGTCACCACCAGGCGCAGGCGCGCGAACAGCGCAACGACGTTGATGGCGAACGCCACGAAGAAGGGGTAGCGCCAGCCCCAGTCGATGAAGTCTTCATCGGAGAGGTTGGAGTGCAGGAACAGGAACAGCGCGGCGGCCATCAGAAAGCCGATCGGCGCGGAGAGCTGCCCCAGCATGGCATACCAGCCCCGCTTGTCCGGTGGCGCATTCAGTGCGAGCAGCGAAGGCAGGCCGTCCCATGAGCCGCCCAGCGCAATGCCCTGCAGGATGCGGAACAGCACCAGCAGGCCGATGGCCCAGTCCCCGATCTCCTTGTAGCTCGGCAGGAACGCCATGCCGGCGGTGGCGCTGCCGAGCAGGAACAGCGCAATCGTGAGCTTGGTGCCGCGGCTCCAGCGCCGCTGGAAGTCCATGAACAGGGCCGTGCCGAACGGGCGCGCGATGAAGGCCAGTGAAAACACTGTGAAGGCGTAGAGCATGCCGTGCAGGGTGTCGGTAAAGGAAAACAGCACCTGCGGAAACACCAGCGCGCACGAAATGCCGAAGACGAAGAAATCGAAGTGCTCGGAGGTGCGCCCGATGATGACGCCGACGGCAATCTCGCCGGGCGCCACCCGCGCATGCGCATGCAGGCGATGGATGTCCTCTGCCGAGGTACCCGTCGTGCCGCCATGTTCAGGGAACGTGCTTGACATAGTCGTTACTCGGAAAGAGGGAGGATGTTGCGGCCTCAGCCTGGCACCGCCACGCCTCACGCGTCATGGAAGCAGGCCACTCACTCCTGTTCCGCGCCGAACGGCGTACCGTCTTCCACCATCCAGAACACCGGTTGCGCCGTCGGTCATGTCTATGAAGGTTTTTCGTGGACTACTGCTAGCTGTCGCCACCCTGCTCGCGGGTTGCCAGACCGTGTTGATGTCACCCTCGGGCGACCTCGCGGTGCAGCAGCGCAACCTCATCATCACCTCAACCGTGCTGATGCTGCTCATCATCGTTCCGGTGATTGCGTTGACGCTGCTGTTCGCCTGGCATTTCCGCGCTTCCAACAAGAAGGCCACCTACGATCCCGACTGGGATCACTCCACCATCCTCGAACTGCTGATCTGGTCCGCACCGCTGTTGATCATCATTGCACTCGGTGCGATCACCTGGGTCAGTACGCACAAGCTCGACCCGTATCGTCCGCTTGATCGCATCGCCGCGGGACGTCCCGTCCCGGCCCAGGCTCGTCCGCTCACCGTGAACGTGGTGGCGCTCGACTGGAAGTGGTTGTTCATATACCCCGAGCAGGGCATTGCCACCGTGAACGAGCTGGCTGCGCCGGTGGACCGGCCGATCAGCTTCAACATTACGGCGAGCACGGTGATGAACTCGTTCTTCATCCCGGCCCTGGCCGGCCAGATCTACGCGATGCCCGGCATGCAGACCACGCTGCAGGCGGTGATCAACCGCCCCGGGGAGTTCGAGGGCTTCTCCGCCAACTACAGCGGCCGCGGTTTCTCGGGCATGCACTTCATCTTCCACGGCATGAGCGAGGACGGCTTCGAACAGTGGGTGCAGAAGGCCAAGGGCAGCGGCGGCGACCTCAGCCGTGATGCCTACGTGAAGCTGGCCGAGCCCAGCGAAAACGAGCCGCCCCGCTACTACGCCACGGTGGCCCCGGGGCTGTACCAGGCCATCCTTACCCAGTGCCTGCAACCGGACAGCCCGTCGTGCATGAGGCACACGCGCACGAAGAACGGCGGCGAGGCCACCGGCATGGCCGGCATGTCCATGCCTCCGTCCACGCCGCACTGAACCCATGCACTGGTGACTTCCACGATGAGCGCGCATCCCGACCTCGCCAAGCTGATCTTCGGTCGCCTGACCCTGGACTCGCTGCCGTTGCATGAGCCGATCGTGGTGATCACTTTCGTCGGCGTCGCCTTCGGCGCCCTCGCGGTGCTGGGCGCGATCACCTACTTCAAGCTGTGGGGCTACCTGTGGCGCGAGTGGTTCACCAGCATCGACCACAAGAAGATCGGCATCATGTACATGGTGCTGGGCTTCGTGATGCTGCTTCGCGGCTTCGCCGACGCCATCATGATGCGCGCGCAGCAGGCCATCGCGTTCAACGGCTCCACCGGCTACCTGCCGCCGGAACACTACGACCAGATCTTCACCGCGCACGGCGTGATCATGATCTTCTTCGTCGCCATGCCGATGGTGACCGGGCTGATGAACTTCGTGATGCCGCTGCAGATCGGCGCGCGCGACGTCGCGTTCCCGTTCCTCAACAACTTCAGCTTCTGGATGACCGTGGCCGGCGCGATGCTGGTGATGGCCTCGCTGTTCATTGGCGAGTTCGCGCGCACCGGCTGGCTGGCCTATCCGCCGCTGTCGGACATCGCGTCCAGCCCGGATGCGGGCGTGGACTACTACATCTGGGCCCTGCAGATCGCGGGCGTGGGCACCTTGTTATCGGGCATCAACCTGCTGGTGACCATCGTGAAGATGCGTGCGCCCGGCATGACCATGATGAAGATGCCGGTGTTCACCTGGACGGCGCTGTGCACCAACGTGCTGATCGTCGCCGCCTTCCCGGTGCTCACCGCCGTGCTCGCGCTGCTGGCGCTGGACCGCTACGTGGGCACCAACTTCTTCACCACCGAGCTTGGCGGCAACGCCATGATGTACGTGAACCTGATCTGGATCTGGGGCCATCCGGAGGTGTACATCCTGGTCCTGCCGGTGTTCGGCATCTATTCGGAAGTGACCGCTACCTTCAGCCGCAAGCCGCTGTTCGGCTACGCCTCGATGGTCTACGCGACCGTGGTGATCACGGTGCTGTCGTACCTGGTGTGGCTCCACCACTTCTTCACCATGGGCTCGGGCGCCAGCGTCAACTCGTTCTTCGGTATCACCACGATGATCATCTCGATCCCCACGGGCGCGAAGATCTTCAACTGGCTCTTCACCATGTACCGCGGCCGCGTGGTGTTCGACCTGCCGATGATGTGGACGGTGGCCTTCATGGTCACCTTCGTGATCGGCGGCATGACCGGCGTGCTGCTGGCGGTGCCGCCGGCGGACTTCTCGCTGCACAACAGCCTGTTCCTGATCGCGCATTTCCACAACGTGATCATCGGCGGCGTGCTGTTCGGCCTGTTCGCGGGCGTCTACTACTGGTTCCCCAAGGCGTTCGGTTTCCGGCTCGATCCGTTCTGGGGCAAGTGTGCGTTCTGGTTCTGGGTCACCGGGTTCTATTTCGCCTTCATGCCGCTGTACGTGCTGGGCCTGATGGGCGTGACGCGCCGCCTCGACCACTTCAGCGATCCCTCGCTGCAGATCTGGTTCCAGATCGCCGCGTTCGGCGCTTTCCTGATACTGCTCGGCATCATCAGCATGCTGGTCCAGATCGGCGTGAGCATCCTGCGCCGCGAGCAGTTGCGCGACGTCACCGGCGATCCATGGGACGGCCGCACGCTGGAATGGTCCACTTCGTCGCCGCCGCCACCGTACAACTTCGCATTTACCCCGCGTGTGCACGACCACGACGCGTGGTGGATGATGAAGAAGCACCAGTACCAGCGGCCGATCGGTGGCTTCCTGCCCATCCACATGCCGCTGAATACCAGTACCGGCATCATCCTGGGCGGGCTGAGCTTCGTCTTCGGCTTTGCCATGATCTGGTACATGTGGCTGGTCGCGGCGGTGTCCTTCGCTGCCCTGCTCATCGTGGCCATCGCCCACACCTTCAACTACCACCGCGATTATTACCTGCCGGCTGAGGAAGTGAGCCGCGTCGAGGCACTGCGTACGGAGCTGCTGGCCCGCCATGTCTGACATGTCCTCCACCCTCCCGGCCGACCGCGGGCCCAGCCAGGCGCTGGTGTTCCACGAGGCGCAGGACCACCACCCGGAGAACGGCACCCTGCTGGGCTTCTGGGTCTACCTGATGAGCGACTGCCTGGTCTTCGCCTGCCTGTTCGCCGCCTACGGCGTGCTCGGCCGCGAGTACGCGGGTGGCCCCACCGGCTCGGAGGTGCTGGAGCTTCCCACGGTCGCGCTCAACACTACCTTGCTGCTGCTGTCCTCGATCACCTACGGGTTCGCCGTGCTGGAGATGCAGCGCGACCGGCAGAACCCGATGCTGGCCTGGCTGGTGATCACCGGCCTGCTGGGCGCAGGCTTCCTCACCATCGAGTTGCGCGAGTTCGCGCACCTGATCGCCGAGGGCAACGGCCCGCAGCGCAGCGCGTTCCTGTCCTCCTTCTTCACCCTGGTCGGCACCCACGGCCTGCACGTGACCTGCGGCATCCTGTGGTTGATCGTGCTGATGGTGCAGGTGCTGAAGAAGGGCCTGATCACCGCCAACAAGCGGCGACTGATGTGCCTGTCGATGTTCTGGCACTTCCTGGACGTGGTGTGGGTGGGCGTCTTCAGCTTCGTCTACCTGATGGGAGTGCTGCCGTGAGCGCGCATGACGAGCATGCCCACGACGGCCACGGCCACGACGACCTGGGGATCCACGCCACCTTCAAGGGCTACATGACGGGCTTCGTGCTGGCGGTGATCCTCACCGTGATCCCGTTCTGGCTGGTGATGGGCCACGTGTTCGACAAGTCCAGCACCGCAGCCGTGTTCATCCTCGGACTCGCGGCAGTGCAGATCGTGGTGCACATGATCTACTTCCTGCACATGAACACGAAATCGGAGGGCGGCTGGAACATGCTCGCGCTGGTGTTTACCATCGTGCTGGTGGTGATCACGCTGAGCGGGTCGATCTGGATCATGTTCCATCTCAACAACAACATGATGCCGATGCTGGATCCGTCGAACCTGCCGTGACGCACCGCGCGCGCCCCCACTCCTGCGTTTCCCCATGACCGACGAATCCCCCCGACCGCCGCGCGGCCCTATCGCGCTGACCTTGCTCGCCCTGCTGGGCGTGGTGCTGTTCGCCGGTTTCACGGCGCTCGGCACCTGGCAGGTGTATCGCCTGGGATGGAAGCGCGACCTGATCGCCCGCGTGGACGCCCGCGTGCACGCCGCGCCGACCCCGGCGCCGGGCCCGAGGGAGTGGCGCGGGATCACGGCACAGTCGGCCGAGTACCGCCACGTCGAGTTGCATGGGCGCTTCCTGCACGACCGCCAGACCCTGGTGTGGACGGCGACCGACCTGGGCAGCGGCTACTGGGTGATGACGCCGCTGCAGCAGGACGACGGGGCGATCTTGCTCGTCAACCGCGGCTTCGTGCCGGTCGACTGGTGCGGTATCCAGGGGCAGTGCCCGCGCGGCCCGGAGGGTGAAACCTCCCTGACCGGCCTGCTGCGCATCAGCGAAACGGCGCGCCCGTTCCGCCACAACGATCCGGCGCACGACAGCTGGTACACGCGCGATGTCGCCGCCATCGCCAAGGCGCGCGGCCTCGGTGAGGTCGCGCCCTATTTCGTCGACGTGGACGCCGCACCCGGCACGCTCGATAGCGGCAGGCCGGCCTGGCCGCAGGGTGGGCTCACCGTGATTGCCTTCCCCAACAACCACCTGAGCTATCTGATCACCTGGTATGCGCTGGCGCTGATGGTGCTCGGTGCAGGCATCTATGTGGCGCGCGACGAGTATCGGTTGCGCAGGACTGGATGATGCCATTCACTGTTGGAGCGCACCCAGTGCGCGACAAGCCGCACGCCGCGGAGATTCGCCTCGCTGCGGTCGCGCACTGGGTGCGCTCCTACCAGTGGGGCTGAAGGCTACATGTGCAGGAACGACTTGCCCTGCTTCAGCACGGTGTCGCACACCTTGGTGGTGAGCTGCGACTTGATGTCGCTGGAACCGCCGCCGAGGCTGTTCAGATCCATGTGCTGGCCGTTGCTGCCTTGCAGGATGCCCTTGGCGCCGCTGAGGTAGCCGGGGTCGCTGGTGGCACTGCCGCCCGCGCTACTGGCCGTATCCGCACTGTGCTTGGACTTCTTCTTGCCGGTGAGCTCGCCGAGCATGTCGCTGGTGCTTGAACCCTGGCCACTGCTGCTGGCGGTCGAGGCGGACCCGCCGCCCAGCTTGCCCATCAACTGTTGCTGGATGCCCGACGCGCCCGAATCGCCGCCGAGATAGTTGTTCTTCACGCAATACTCCAGCAGGCCCGCCACATTGCCCATGCTGCCCGATGCCATGGAGCCGCCGCCGGGAATCATGCTGCCCAGCTTGCCAAGATCCTGCGCGTTGCCCGCGCCGCAGGCCACGCTGAGCATGATGGCAGCACAGGCCGTGCCGACGCCGTTGATGCGCTTCTTCATGTCCGTCCCTCCGTCAGGTCCGCGCATTCAACACCCTGCGCTGTTACGACTGCGTCAGCGCAGGGCGTACCGCTTCGCAGCGGTCGCCCGGCCCCTTACCATGAAGGACCTACCCGTCCAGGAATGCTGAACGATGAAAGCTCTTGCCGTTTTCGTGCTGGTCGCCGCTTGCCTCGCCGGTTGCGCCAGCGGTACCAGGTTGCGTGACTCCCGCGCGACGGCGATGTACCGCGGCAGTGGTTCGGTGCAGGACATCGCCACCTGCGTCAACGCCGCCTGGTCGCAAAAGCCGGTCCACCTGGAGAGCTACGTGCTCTATACCGGCACGACCATCGAGATCCATCTCACGGAGCAGTCGCCGGCCATCGCCCTGGTCGACATCAAGCCCGTCAGCGACAAGACCGTGGCCAGCTACTATTCGGCGTTCACCGACGACGACAGCTGGTATTTCGAACAGGTCGACCGCTGCGTCAGCACCACGCCAGCCACGAACTGAGCCCGCCCGAACGACTCCACAGCGGCTTCACGAAGGCATCCGGATAGTGCGGTTGCGGCCTGCCGGCAGCCTCTACTGCGGCGAACCGCACGGGTCGGATCATTGCCCCGGGTTCGCTGCCGCCACTTGGCTGGAGTCGCTGCCATGGGAACGACGAAGAGACGCGAACATGCCTGGGCTGCCGTGGTGCTGTTCGCCGTCATCGCACTGACCGGCTTCAGCAGCACCGCCTCCGAACGCATCAGCTTCGACAAGGGCGAGGACGCGGCCACGCTGACCGCACAACTCGGCGAGGGGCATGACTACGTGCTCAGCGCCAAGGCGGGCCAGGACCTGGCCGTGGCACTCGACGCGCCCAGCGGCGTGTACTTCAACGTACTGCCTCCCGACAGCCACGAGGCGCTGGTGAACACATCGGTGACGGGCGATGCCCGCTGGACCGGCAAGGTGCAGCGGGACGGCGACTATGTCGTGCGGGTCTACCAGATGCGTGCCTCGGCCCGGCAGGGCCGGAACCCCACCTTTACGATCACGCTGGCCGTGCGCTGATCCAGCGCTGCAGGAGCGCACCCCGTACGCGACCGCAGCAATGCGAGGGGTCATTGCGTGGGTTGCGACAGCGCACGGTGTGCGCTCCTGCAGGCATTTACCTGGTGCGCAGGGCCGCCGCTTCGCGGGCCAGCTGCTCGATGCCGGCCCAGTCACCGCTACGCAGCTTGTCGGCCGGCGTCAGCCATGAACCGCCGACGCAGATCACGTTGGGAAGCGCCAGGAAGTCCGGCGCGCTGCTGAGCGAGATGCCGCCCGTCGGGCAGAACTTCATCTGCGGCAGCGGGCTGGCCCATGCGCCGACCAGCTTGTGGCCACCGGCCGGCACCGCGGGGAAGAATTTCACGTGGTGATAGCCACGCTCGAGCAGGGTCATCACTTCGCTGGCCGTGGCGGTACCCGGCAGCAGCGGAAGCTCGCTGTCATCGGCAGCGTCCAGCAGGCCGGGCGATACGCCAGGCGACACCGCGAAACGTGCGCCCGCCTTGTGCGCGGCGCGCAGGTCCTTGGCGCTGAGCACGGTACCCACGCCGACCACGGCGCCTTCCACTTCCTCGGCGATCGCCCTGATGGCGTCGAGCGCCGCCGGCGTGCGCAGCGTGATCTCGATGGCGGGCGTGCCGCCGGCGACCAGCGCGCGCGCCATCGGCACCGCGGCGCGTGCATCCTCGATGATCACCACCGGCACCACCGGCGCCAGGCGCAAGGTGGCTTCAACCTGCTTCTGTTTCTGTTCGATGCTCATGGCGTTCCGTGAAGGCGGGGGGAATGGGGCTGCGCGCGTCAGAACACGCCCGCGCCGAGATCGGCGGTGGTGGCGTTGCGACGGAACAGGCCGAAAAGCTCGCGGCCCATGCCGTGCTGGTGCGCGCCGAGGTCGGCGGTGGCCGGTACGCGGGCGGCGAACTCGGCCGCCTCCACCAGCACGTCCACGCGACCGTGCACGGCGTCTAGGCGGACGATGTCGCCGTCGCGGATGCGCGCGATGGCGCCGTTGTCCTGTGCCTCGGGCGTGACATGGATGGCGGCCGGCACGCGGCCGGAAGCGCCCGACATGCGGCCGTCGGTAAGCAGCGCGATGCGATGGCCGCGATCCTGCAGCACCGACAGCGTCGGCGTCAGCTTGTGCAGCTCCGGCATGCCGATCGCCTGCGGGCCCTGGAAGCGCACCACGGCGACGAAGTCGCGATTGAGCTCGCCGCGCTCGAACGCCTTGCGCACGTCGTCCTGGTCGTGGAACACGATGGCCGGGGCCTCGATCACCAGGCGGTCTTCCGGCACGGACGACACCTTGATCACCGCGCGGCCCAGGTTGCCGCTCAACATGCGCAGGCCGCCATCGGCGCGGAACGGTTCGGCCACGCCGCGCAGCACGCCGCGATTGCCGCTTTCCCTGGAGACCGGCTTCCACGCCAGCGCGCCGGCGTCGTCGATATAGGGCACCTGCGTATAGCCGTCCATGCCGGTACCGAACACCGTGCGCACGTCGGCATGCAGCAGGCCTTCGCCGAGCAGCTGGTCGATCAGGAAACCCATGCCGCCCGCTTCGTGGAACTGGTTCACGTCGGCGTAGCCATTCGGATACACGCGCGCCAGCAACGGGATCACCGATGACAACGCGTCGAAATCGTCCCAGCGCAACTCGATGCCCGCGGCGCGCGCGATGGCCACCAGATGCAGCAGATGGTTGGTGGAGCCACCGGTGGCATGCAGGCCGATCACGCCGTTGATGATGGCGCGCTCGTCGATGATGTGGCCCAGCGGCAGGTGCGAGGAGCCCGGCGCGCTCAGTTCGGCCACGCGATGCACGGCCTCGCGCGTCAACGCGTCGCGCAGCGGCGAGTCCGGCGCGACGAAGCTGGAACCCGGCAGGTGCAGGCCCATGATCTCCATCAGCATCTGGTTGGAGTTGGCGGTGCCGTAGAACGTGCAGGTGCCCGCCGCGTGGTACGAGGCGGCCTCCGCTTCCAGCAGCTCGGCCTTGGTGGCCTTGCCCTCGGCATAAGCCTGGCGCACCTTCGACTTCTGCTCGTTGCTGATGCCGCTCGGCATCGGGCCGCTGGGCACGAAGATGCCCGGCAGGTGGCCGAAACTCAGCGCACCGATCAGCAGGCCCGGCACGATCTTGTCGCAGATGCCCAGGTACAGCGCGCCGTCGAACATGTCGTGCGAGAGCGACACCGCGGTCGCCATGGCGATCAGGTCGCGCGAGAACAGCGACAGTTCCATGCCGGCACGGCCCTGGGTGATGCCATCGCACATCGCCGGCACGCCACCGGCCATCTGCGCGGTGATGCCCGCCTCGCGGGCGACGTTGCGGATCAGCTCGGGATAACGCTCATACGGCTGGTGCGCCGAGAGCATGTCGTTGTAGGCGTTGATGATGGCGAGGTTCGGCGTATGGCCTTCGCGCAGGCGCTCCTTGTCGGTGCTGCCGCAGGCGGCGAAGCCATGCGCGAGGTTGCCGCAGGAAAGGCGCTCGCGATGCACGCCGGAGCCCTGGGCGCCGTCGATGCGGCGCAGGTAGTCGGCGCGCGATTGGCGGCTGCGTTCGCGCAGACGCTCGGTGACTTCGGCAAGAACGGGGTGAAGCACGGTCATGTTCGAACTCCGGTGTTCGGGTGGCGCGCCGCGATGCGCGCCCATCAATCAGGGGTGGGCCGGTGTGTTACGGGCACCAGTAGACGGCGACCGGCACGCGCTCCTGCGTCAGCACGGCGCGTACCGGGAAACGGGCGGCTTCACCCAGGCCCAGTCGCGCGTCGGCCAGCAGTTGCCGCTTGGTCTCGCCTTCGATATGCAGGTACAGCGCGCGCGTCTGCAGCAGGGCAGACAGCGTGAAGGTGATGCGCGGCTCGCCCGCGCCCGGCGCGCGCATCGGCAGCACGCGCACGCCGCTGGTGGCGTCGAGCGCCTCCGGCAGTCGATCGCCATCGGGGAAGAACGATGCCGTGTGGCCGTCATTGCCCATGCCAAGCACCACGGCATCGAACGGCAACTGCAGCGTGGCCATGCGCGCGCGCAAGGTGACGAGGCCGGCCTCGGGCGTCGGTGCGTCGGCGTACAAGGGCACGAACTGCGCCACCGACGCCGCATGCTGCAGCAACAGGGCTTTCACCATGCCTGCGTTCGAACGCTCGCTGGTCTCCGGCACCCAGCGCTCATCGACCAGGGTGACCTGCACCTTCGCCCATTCCACCGCCTGTCGCGAAAGACGTTCGAAGAAATGCCGGGGCGTACTGCCGCCCGATACCGCGAGCAGCGCGTGTCCGCGTTCGGCGATGCCTTCGCGCAGGCGGTCGGCGATACGCTCGGCCAGTGCGTCGGCCAGCGCGTGGCAATCGGTGAAGCTGTGGGTGGTGACGTTCAGGATCGGGGACATGGTGGAAGCTGGCCGGGGCTGCGCGGATGACACACGCGTGGCGGGAAAAATGAGTCTAGGCGTGGGACCGCAACGCACAGGTGAAACACCTGTGCATGGCGATCAACGGTTGCGAGCCGTGCGTTATTCACTGTCCTCGTTCCAGGTGCGGCCGTCGCGCTCGATCAGCGCCACCGCCGCGCTCGGGCCCCAGGTGCCCGACGTGTAAGGACGCGGCGCCTCGCCGCTGTCGGCCCAGGCCGCGAGGATGGGATCGGCCCAATGCCAGGCCGCTTCCACTTCGTCGCGACGCATGAACAGCGTGGGATTGCCGCGCACCACGTCGAGGATCAGGCGCTCGTACGCATCGGGCTGCTGCACGCCGAAGGCTTCGGCGAAGCTCATGTCCAGCGACACATGGCGCAGGCGCAGGCCACCCGGCCCCGGATGCTTGATGGTGACCCACAGCTTGATGTTCTCGTCCGGCTGCAGGCGCAGCACCAGGCGGTTCTGCGCGAGCACGCCGGCCGACGGATCGAAGATGGAGTGCGGTACCGGCTTGAACACCACCACGATCTCGGACACGCGCTCGGGCAGGCGCTTGCCGGTGCGCAGGTAGAACGGCACGCCGGCCCAGCGCCAGTTGGCGATCTCCGCCTTCACCGCCACGAACGTTTCGGTGTGCGACTTGTGGTCCTTCAGCTCGTCGAGATAACCCGGCACGCTCTGGCCTTCGGCCGCGCCGGCGCGGTACTGGCCGCGTACGGTGAGCTGCGCCGAGTTGCTCTCGTCGATGGGCTTGAGCGAACGCAGCACCTTGAGCTTCTCGTCGCGCACGGCGTCGGGCGAGAGCGAGGAAGGCGGCTCCATCGCCACCATGCAGAGCAGCTGCAGGATGTGGTTCTGCACCATGTCGCGCAGCGCGCCGGCATGGTCGTAATAACCCGCGCGCTGGCCGACGCCCAGTGTTTCGGCGACGGTGATCTGCACATGGTCGATGTGCTCGGCGTTCCACAGCGGCTCGAACAGGATGTTGCCGAAGCGCAGCGCCAGCAGGTTCTGCACCGTCTCCTTGCCCAGGTAGTGGTCGATGCGGAAGGTCTGCGATTCGTCGAACACGCGACCCACGGCATCGTTGATCTGGTTCGCGCTCTTGAGGTCGCGGCCGATCGGCTTCTCCAGCACCACCCGCGCCTTGCCCTTGTTGAGCTCGTACGCGCCCAGGCGATTGCAGATGTCCACGAACAGGTCGGGCGAGGTGGAGAGGTAGAACACGCGCACATGGTCGGGCTGCCCGCCGATCAGTGCGGCGAAATCGTCCCAGCCCTCGTCCTTGCGCGCGTCCAGCGAGCGGTAGTGCACCAGCTTCAGGAAATCGTCGACCTTGCTCTTGTCGCCACCGTTCTCCTGCAGCGCCTTGCGCGCGTGGGCGCGGTAGCCGTCGTCGTCCAGGCCTTCGCGGGCAATGCCGATGACGCGACTGGTCTCGGGAATCTGTCCGTCCACATAGCGGTGGTACAGGGCCGGCAGCAGCTTGCGTACGGCAAGGTCGCCGGTGCCGCCGAATATCACCAGGTCGAAGGGGTCGACCGGCTGGGGAGAAGCAGTCACTTCAGTCACCTCGAGGCGATGCGGGGAGCGACACGTGGCATGCATACCACGTGCAATGCCTGTCGATCGTACCAGTGAAATACCAGACAACACCAGTTCCCCGGAACGCCACTGTCAGCCTGCGTTGGAGGTGGATTGGCCGGTCGAATTGGTACCACCGTAAAGCCGCGTCCCTGCACCTGATTGCAAGACTGGTATTCTCATTGGTATCGTGCGAACCATGGAAACCGCCCTCGTCAACGAATATCGCCGCCTCAGCCGTGACCCGGCCGTGAACCAGCCGCTGGCCTACCTGCGCCTGCGCCGGGCCATCCGCAACGTGGTCGAGCACCGCGACATCGAGCCGGGCCAGGCCCTGCCCAGCGAACGCGACCTGTCGCGCCTGCTGCAGCTGTCGCGCGTCACCGTGCGCAAGGCGATTGCCGGCCTGGTCGAGGAAGGCCTGCTCAACCAGCGCCACGGCGCGGGCACCTTCGTGGCCGAGCGCATCATCAAGCCGATGTCGCGCCTGACCAGTTTCACCGAGGACCTTCGCGCACGCGGCCTCAACCCGCGTTCGGAATTCTTCGAGCGCAGCCTGGGCGAAGTGACTCCCGAGGAATCGATGGCGCTCAACCTGTCGCCGGGCGTGCTGGTGGCCCGCCTGCACCGCGTGCGCTATGCGAAGGACGAGCCGCTGGCGATCGAACGCAGCGTGGTGCCCGCCAGCGTGCTGCCCGATCCGATGATCGTGCACGACTCGCTGTACCAGGTGCTGGAAACCCTCGGCGCGCGGCCACGCCGCGCACTGCAGCGTTTGCGCGCCGTGTCGCTGGGCGCCCAGCAGGCGCGCCTGCTGCACGTGCCGGCCGGCAGCGCGGGCCTCAACATCGAGCGGCGCAGCTTCCTCGATGACGGCCGCGTGGTGGAGTTCACCACCTCCTGGTATCGCGGCGACATCTACGACTTCGTGGCCGAGTTGCAGACCGACTGATACCGCCAGCCCGGCGCTAGAAGGCCAGCGCGACCGACTGTCCCACGCCCGTGGCCTGCCAGCGTGCGGTCAGCGCGAGGATGCAGGCTCGCACGGCTTCCACATCCTGCTCGTCGACGGCCAGCGCCTCGCACTGCCTGGCGCGACAGGTCACCTGATACAGGTCCAGCATGTCCGCAGGCGCGCTGCTCCAGCCGGCCCAGCCGTCGGCCTGGAACACCTCGACCAGGCGTTCGACACCGTCACTCTCGGGTTCCGCGCCCATGCGGTAGTCCAGCGTCTCGCCCGCGGCCAGCCGCGTGACGAAGCCGCGCTTGCGTAGCACGCTTTCCACGGCGTAATGCACCATATCGTGTGGAATGATGCCCTGCTTCGGGCACTCGACCCGCTCCGACGGGCCATCCTCGCGGATGACCACCATTTGGTCGAATTTGCCAGCACCTTTGGTGAAGATGAGCTGCATGGGCCACCTGCCTGGCGAATGCGGAACGACGCGCCCCGCAGCATTGGGTCTCACGCGGACCGACATGCGCCGGCGACCGGGCGTCCCCGTTCCATATACGTGTAAAATATGGCGTTTTTGGCGTCGGTAGTATTGGTGCAGGATCCCCAACGAACAAGCATCCGCGGCTCGACGTTCATACGCTTGCTGGCCCGCCTGACGGATGCCGATGTTTCGCCCTCCAGGCAGTCGCTGTCGGACCGGTTGAGCCAGTGGCTCGACTGGACGCACGCGATCGCGCTGTCCACGGCGATGGATCGCCGTGCGTCCACGGAGACCTTTGATGCTCCCGGCGTTGGCCAGGCCGAAGCGGAGGAGTGCGCCCGCGTGCGCGCCTCCCTAGCCGAAACCATCAAGGGAGATGCAGAACTCGCCTCGGGGCAGGCCGATGCCGCAGAGGTGGAATACACCGTATTCCGCCAGCGCTATCTCACCCTGCAGCGCCGCATGCAGGCTGCCACCGGCAACCTGCGGGGCCGGCTGCGCGACATGCTGGCGCAGAAGACCCCGGAAATGGCACGCCTCGCGGAAGTGGATGCGGTGATGGAGCGCGCGCTGAGCCCGCGCGAGCACACGCTGCTGGCCGCCGTGCCTGCCGTGCTCGGGGAACACTTCGAACGACTGCGCAGGGCCGAACCGATGCCGACGGTCGACGCGCCTTCCGACGAAAGCGCCTCAACGGCCACGAAGAGTGCGTGGCTCGACGTATTTCGCAGGGACATGCAGAGCGTGTTGCTCGCCGAACTGGATGTTCGTTTTCAACCGGTCGAAGGGCTGCTCGCCGCCCTCCGCACCCGCTAACTGGTTAGTCATGGTCAGAAATCTCCTCAATCTCGGTGTGTTCCTCGTCGGCCTGGCAGCCGTGTGCTGGATCGGCATCGGCTATATCGGCTCCAACCCGCTCGGCGCCGCCGTCGCGATATTGATCGCGGCCTGCTATCTCGCCGGCGCGCTCGAACTGCTTCGCTACCGGCAAGCCACCACCACGCTGACGCGTGCCGTGGCGGGGCTGACTGCGACACCCTCCAACCTGGGCGAATGGCTCGATCGCCTGCATCCCAGCCTGCGCAACACGGTGCGCCTGCGCGTCGAGGGCGAGCGCGCGGCCATGCCCACACCGGCCTTGACGCCTTATCTGGTCGGCATGCTGGTGTTGCTCGGCATGCTGGGTACGTTGCTGGGCATGATGGCGACCTTGCGTGGCACCGGCCTGGCGCTGGAAAGCGCGACCGACCTTGAGGCCATGCGCAGCTCACTCGCTGCACCGGTCAAGGGTCTCGGCTTTGCGTTCGGCACCTCGATCGCCGGCGTGGCCAGCTCGGCCATGCTCGGCCTGCTCTCCGCGCTCAGCCGTCGCGAACGGCTGCACGCGGCGCAGTTGCTGGATGCGAAGCTTGGAACGTCGCTGCGCGTCTATTCGCAGGCTCACCAGCGCGAGGAATCCTTCAAGCTCCTGCAGCAACAGACGGCGCTGATGCCGGCGCTGGTCGAACAGCTGCAGACGATGATGGCGACCATCGAGCAGCAGAACCTCGCCGCCAACGAGCGCCAGCAGGCCAGCCACAACGACTTCCATGCGAAGACCGAAGCGGTCTATGCGCGGCTTGCCTCGTCCGTCGAAACCTCGCTGAAGGACAGCATCGCCGGTAGTGCCCAGGCCGCCAGCGCCGCGTTGCAGCCCGTGGTCGAGGCCACCATGGCGGGCCTCACGCGCGAAACCGCCACGCTGCATGACACCGTCACGCAGGCCGTGCAGCGCCAACTCGATGGCCTGTCGGAAAGCTTCGACAAGACCACCACCCGAGTGGCAGGCATCTGGCATGACGCGCTGGTGGAACACCGCCAGACCAACGAGAAGCTTGCCGAGCGGCTGGGACAGACGCTGGAGCAGTTCAGCGAAAGCTTCGCGCAGCGCTCGGGCCAGCTGCTGCAAGGCGCGTCGACCCATCTGGAAGCGGCGGCAGGCAACGCCGCGGATGCCTGGAACAGCACGCTGGCGCGCCAGGAATCGCTCAACGAGCACCTTGCCGCCCGCAACGAGCAGGCGCTGGCCGCAGCCGCCACCACCTTCGAGCAACATGCGGCGACGCTGGTGCACGTCGTGCAGACCTCGCACACCGACCTGCAGGCCGCGCTGGAAGCGCGCGACCAGCAGCGTCTTGCCGCCTGGAATGAGACGCTGGGCTCGATGACCGCCGCGCTGGGCAGGCAATGGGAGCAGGCGGGCGAACAGGTCGCGAACCGTCAGCAGGACATCTGCGGCGCCCTCGCGCAGACCGCGCGCGACATCACCGCGGAAGCGCAGGCACACGCCAAGGACACCATCGCGGAAATCTCGCGACTGGTCCAGGTCGCCTCGGAAGCCCCCAGGGCAGCGGCCGACGTGATCGCCGAGCTGCGCCAGAAGCTCTCCGACAGCATGGTGCGCGACACCGCGATGCTGGAAGAGCGCAGCCGCCTGCTGGGCACGGTGGAAACCCTGCTCGACGCCGTCAACCACTCGTCCAACGAGCAGCGCCTGGCCGTCGATGCGCTGGTCGGCACCTCGGCCGACCTGCTCGATCGGGTGGGCACCCGCTTCACGGATCATATCGAAGCCGAGACCGGCAAGCTCGAGACCGCATCCGCGCAGGTCGCCGGCAGCGCCATCGAGGTGGCCAGCCTGGGCGAGGCGTTCGGCGCGGCCGTGCAGATGTTCGGCCAGTCCAACGAGATGCTGATGGAACGGCTGCAGGTCATCGAGGGCGCGCTGGACAAGTCGCTCGCCCGCAGTGACGAACAGCTGGCGTACTACGTGGCGCAGGCGAGGGAAGTCATCGACCTCAGCATGCTGTCGCAGAAGCAGATCATCGAGGAAGTGCAGCAGCTCGCCGCGCAACGCGCGCTCGCCGGGGCCGACGAGGCATGAACGACGACATCGAGCTCGAAGGCGAATCCGCCGCGCCCATCTGGGCCGCCTTCGGCGACCTGATGTCGGTGCTGCTGGGCGCGTTCGTGCTGATCCTAGTCGGCGTGATCGGCGTGCAGTTGCAGCTGTCGAACCGGCTGGACGAAGAGGTCAGGCAACGACAAGCCGAAGCGCAACGCCGCATGACGCTGGAACAGGCGCTGGCGGCACCGCTGGCTGCCGGCCGCGTCACGCTGGTCAACGGGCGCATCGGCATTCGCGGCAACGTGCTGTTCGCACTCAACTCCGATCAGCTGCAGCCGGAAGGCCGGGAGCTGTTGAGGAGTCTGGCCGGCCCGCTTACCGAGTACCTGAAGTCGCGCGACGAGATCCTGATGGTGAGCGGCTTCACCGACGACCGCCAGGTGCGTGACGGCAATCGCCAGTTCACCGACAACTGGGAGCTGTCGGCCGAACGTGCCCTGACCGTGACGCGTGCCCTGATCGCCGAGGGCGTACCGGCGTCCTCGGTGTTCGCCGCCGCCTTCGGCGCCGAGCAGCCAGTCAGCTCCAACGGCAACGAGGAAGGGCGCTCGAAGAATCGTCGCGTGGAGATGGCGCCCATGCCCAGGCCGTCCAACGCCGGCACGGCGAATCATGAGTAGATCCGGGCCAAGCACCCGGGCCCGGCTCGACGCCTGGCGCGAGCAGCGCGCCGATCGCCTGGATCCCGTGCGCTTCCATTTCATCGATGCACTGGAGAAGCGTGCTTCCCGGCAACAGGGGGAGGTGCGCCGCCTGCTCGACGACAGGTTGTCGTCGCTGGTCCAGGCGTATGCACGCGACCTGGCGCAGGCAACAGCACGCACGGAGCAGCCCGGGGATGCGGCCATGCCCTGCACGCGCGAGCGCGGCGCGCTGGGCGAACTGGTCGAGCGACTGACCCGGGACGCGGCCCTGCGCCAGGCCCGGAGCGCGCCCGGCGATGCGGCCCCCGAAGCGGCCACGTTCGAGGCCCCGCCGATGCTCGACGAGTTCCAGCAGATCTGGGCCCAGGTCCGCACGCAAAGCCAACTGCGCCAATCGATGAAGCAGGCGCCCACCGATGCCGGCCCACTCAACTCCAGCGCCCTCGTGCATCGCTCGATCGAGCTGATGCGCGAGCTTTCACCGGGCTATCTGCAGCAGTTCCTTTCGTACGTCGATGACCTGGCATGGGTCGAGCAGCTGGGTGCCGGAGGCAAGGTGGCGGCCAGGGAGGCACCCGCGCCCACTGGCACGAGGAAGCGCAGCCGCTCGAAAGCATCGTCACCGTAAGCCGCGCCCAGGCGGACTCCGGTGAGTGCAGGGCCACGCGTCGAGCTGGCCTGCCTGCGCTGAACGCTCAGGACCCTGCGCGCCTGCGCGCACCGGCACGCAGGCCATCATCGAGGCCGCAGCCCTCATGCGCGGCATGGGCCAGCGCAACGGCATCCGCCCCGGCCGGAAAATGGAGCTGCCCGGTGCCGTCGTTCGCGGCGCGCCATACCTCGAGGGCCACGTCGGCCTCGCTGGTCACCGCCTCGATGCCGGCCAGGCCGCCCATGACGCTGCGGGCGAACGGCTCGTAAGGCTCGGGTATCAACCCCTGCATGCGATCCTGCCCGTTGGAGGTGAAGCGGGTCGATGGACCGTATCCCGGCTCCACCAGTTTCACGCGTATGCCGAACGAGCTGAGTTCGTGCGCGAGCGACCCGGTGAATCCCTCGACGGCCGTCTTGCTGGCCGTATACGCGGCGACCAGCGGGAACGGCGCCAGGGTGGCGCTCGAGGTGACATTGACGATGGTGCCAGCGCCGCGCTCGCGGAACTGCGGAATGACCGCCTGGCAGGTGGTCATGACGCCGAACGTGTTGGTCTCGAAGATCTCGCGAATCGTTGCCATGGGCGTGGCTTCAAACGCCCCGAAGAGCCCGATGCCGGCGTTGTTCACCAGTACGTCGATCGGACCCGCGGCTTGGAGGGCATGCCTGATGCTGTCCGGCCGGGTGACGTCCAGGGCCAGCACGCGCAGGTTGTCGGAGGCGGGCAGCAGCCCGTCGCGGGGCGTGCGCATGGTGGCGATGACCTTCCAGCCCAGCGCGAGGAAATAGCGCGCCGTCGCCAGGCCATAGCCGGAGGAACAGCCGGTGATCAGTACGGTGTGCATGGGTCTCTCCCAGGGTTCGATTGACTCGGAGAGAACGATAGGTGAGGCCGTTCGGATGTACGATAATCGAACATCCTTATTTATTTATCGAAAGTCCACTCATGAGTGATCCGCTTTCCGAACTGGTACGCCTCCTGCGTCCGCGCGCGGTGTTCGCGAACCTCATCAGCGGCAAGGGAAGCTGGGCGGTCCATTACGCCGAATTCGGCCAGCCGAGCTTCTGCATCGTGCTGGAGGGGAGCTGCCTGCTGGCGGTGGACGGGCAGGCGCCGGTCAGCCTGGCTGCCGGCGACTTCGTACTGCTGCCGACCACGCCCGCCTTCGATCTTTCCGGCGACGGCCCGTCTGCGCCGGTGCAAATGGATCCATGGCAGGTGGCGGGCGGCTTTGCAGAGCTCCGCTATGGCGACCCCCAGGGCGATCCCGACATGCGATCGCTTGGGGGCTCCTTCGAGTTCGACTGCGCCGATCCGGCGCTGCTGGTCCCCCTGCTGCCCTCGGTCGTGCACGTGCGAGGTTCGGCCCGCCTGTCGCAACTCGTGCGCATGGTCGGCGAGGAGACGCTGGAAGCCAGGCCGGGCAGCGAGTTCATGCGCTCGCGGCTGGTCGAGCTGTTGCTGGTGGAAGCCATGCGCTCGGTGGCGTGTGGAGGCGCGCCTCCGGGCCTGCTGAGGGGCCTGGGCGATGAGCGCCTGGCGCCGCCCCTCAAGCAGATGCACGCGCACATCGATCACGCCTGGAGCGTCGAGCAACTGGCCGCGGCCGCAGCGCTTTCGCGGTCCGCCTTCTTCGAGCGGTTCACCCGCACGGTGGGCGTGGCGCCCATGGAATACCTGCTCACCTGGCGCATGGAGATCGCGAAGGGACTGCTACGTGCTCGCGAACTGACGGCATCCGAAATCGCCGGGCGCGTTGGCTACGCCTCCGCGAGCGCATTCAGCACGGCCTTCAGTCGACACGTCGGCATGCCGCCCGGCAAGTACGCCCGGTTGCCGTAATCCGGCGTCCGGACACTGATGATCGTCGCAAGGCGGCTCGCCCGGGACGAACGTGGCGCGAGCCTGCATCATCCGGCCGTTTCGCCGGGCGCGCCCCGTTGCGAATCGCTCGCACGCCTCAAGGCGACGTCTCGATGGCTGGATAGACGATGATCCCGCCGGGCTGCAGCTCGGCGCCAACCGTAAGCCGGCCCTCGTCCACATGACCGCGGCCGAGGATATGCAGGACGGTTTCGCCACGAGCGATCAGGTAGTCGGCGATGATGCGCCGGTGGCAGCGCCACCAAACGGCCTCGGAACACATGATCGCGCAGCACCGCGAGTGTCCCCGTGCGACGAGCTGTTCCAGCCCCGCGTGGAAACCCGCGGTGAGCGCATAGTCGGCGTAGTTGTGGAAACTCTGGTTGGTCCAGAAGCCGTTGACCTCGGACGGCACCTGCCTGGACCTGCCGCGACGCCCGCCCAGCGCCGCTGCGTGCTCATACGAAATCCCGAAGGGCGCCAGGCCGGCGGGAAGTGCCGCTTCGTTGAATTGCGGGTGCGTGTATGACCCCGGAAAGGCCCGCACGTCGACCACGAGTTCGACCTCCGCGTCGCAGAGCAGCCCGGCGAACTCCTCCACGCTCCGGTTGGAATGACCGATGGTGAAGAACGCAGGCATCGCGAGGGTCAATCGTCGCGGCAGTGCCGAAGTGCGCCGCCCTTGTGGGCCGCGACGTGGTCGGTCTTGTTGCTCCTGATTTCGTACTGGGGGTCGTCCTTCGACGCGTGGTGCGTGTAGCCCTTGTAGTCGAAATCCCGGGTATGCACGGCGATGATGGTGCCACTCACCCGGCCGGCCTCGGAATTCCAGCTGACGTGATCGCCTACCTTGAACGCCTGGCTCATCGCGAGATACCCCGGTTGATGACTACCGTACGAATTGCGTGCTGCGTGGCGGGAACGTCGACGGCCGTCCTGCGCCGCCGACGCATCGGCCTCCGGCCACTCCCGCGCTTCCATTCATCCCGCGCCGGCGTCAGCCACGATGCGCAAGCGCGTAATCGATCGCGGCGCGCACCGCCGCCACCTGGGCGTCATTGCATTGCTGCGGCGTGGCGCGCGGGCTGTCGGGATAGACCTCGGTGGTGGTCGCGTAGCGCGCGTTGGTGATGCCCGCGCACAGGTTCCACTGCTTCACCGGAAACTTGATGACGCCAGGCAGCAGCAACGGCGAGCCGATGATCTCGCCGCGCGCGTCGGCGTCGGCGATATGGGTGACCTTGGCCACCGCCTCGACCACGGCCTGCTGAAACTCGGGCTGCGGATGATCGGCATCGTCGACCAGGTAGAAACCGTCGGGGACTTCGCCCGCCTCGAACGGCTTGCCGTCGCGCGCGGCGAGCGCCGGACGGAACTCGGACTCGTCCGAATCGGTGGTCTCGTGCAGGTCGATATGCATCAGCGCGACATCGCGCAACGGTTGCAGCACGTTCACCAGCGCCGCCGACTCGCCCGCCGGGCTGTCCTTGCGGAAATTGCGATTGGGGTCGAGCGCCAGCGGATTCCAGCGATGGATCCGCTCGTAGGCCCAGGGGCTGACGCAGGGCACCACCAGGAGGTTGGCGCGACCGGCGTAGTCACCGCCATGCTGCTCCAGGAACTGCAGCGCGCCATGCACGCCGCTCGTTTCGTAACCATGCACGCCGCCCGTGACCAGCATCACCGGCAGGTCGTCGCGCCAGTCCCGGCTGCGCACCACCATCAACGGATAATGCTCGGCGCCATAGTCGAGCTCGCCGTACCCGGCCACGTCGAAGCGGTCGCGCAGCCGCTCGAGGGCGCGCAGGACGTCGTCGGCATAGCTGCGGTGCTTCACCTGTTTCGCAAGCCACGTGGCACGCTCTTGCGCACCCCAGGGTTGCCCGGGGGTGCCGATGGGATAGAAGGCCTGGCTGCTCATGCTGGAACCGTCGCGTGGGGAAGGGTCTACTCTAGCATTCGCGGTCGCTGCCCCTCCCCGCGGGCAGCGCCGGCTGGCTTACCTGTCGAACCAGCGATACTGCACGGCGAGGGTGATGCTCTTGTAGTCGCCGCCTATGCGCGTCACCAGTCCGTTCGACACGGCGACCTTGGCCGACCATCCGCGGGCAAACGGGGCGGAGAAGGTGAGGCCATAGCGTGCATTGGACTGCCGGTTGCGGTCGGTCACGCCGTTCACGGTGGTCTGGCCGCCTTCCGCATAGCCGACGGCACCCGCCAGCCACAAGCCGGGCCTGAAGGTGTAGCCGCCGTACAGCTGGGCGGTGAAGATCGGATCCTGGCTCCGTTCCCTGCCGCCATAGAACTCGTGGTTGGTGGTGAACAGCCACACGCCGGCGGACGCCTCGAGGAACCAGCGGCCCCAGGGATGCGATATGCCGATCTCGGGCTTGAACGACCAACGGTTGGTGCCGACGTTCACGAGCCGGGATGGCTCGTACACGCCGGTGGGCGCGGACATGGTCAGGCTTACGCCCAGCGATGTGGTCTGCGGCGCACGCGCAAATTCTTCCGGTGTCATCGCCGGGTTGCCGATCAGGCTGTAGGCAAGGCGGAAGCGCGCGTCACCCACGCCGCCACGATGGATCTGCGTGGGCGCATCGATCACGGTGCCACTGAGGTCGCCGCTGACCGTGGGCAGCACGACGCCGAACGACGCGCTGTGGCTCGCCAGGCCGAAGGTGTGCACATAGGCGAGCGCGAACGTGTTGATGCGCGCCTGGACGTTGGTGACCGGCAGCGACGGATCGGTGAGGACATCACCCGTGAGATACGTATAGCTGGCACCGACGAAGTTGGTGCCGATGGGGGAGGCCGAGTAGGCGCGCGGCTCGAGCTCCTGCGCGGATGCCGCGCCGGCATGCAGCATGGGCCCCAGGAAGGCAGCGACCAGAAACGCCCGAACCGCCCGCTCGCGCATCACCACCCACCCTGTCTACGCCACGCGCCGTCATGAGCATCGTGTCGATTCCCGGTCGACCGTGCGTCGTCATGCTAGCACCACGGGCGGCGCACTCGCGGCCCGCGCAGTGTGTGCGAGTCCCCGCTCGAGTGCGATAGGTAAATCTACCTAGGCGCCGACGCCTGCAGCGCATGCAACGCCGCCGCGCGCCATCGCACCGCGTTTTCAACCCAGCCACATCGGTTCGGCGGACAACTGGTGATGCTCCAGCAGCGCGCAGAGCTGCAGCCACCACCAGGCGCGATCCTCGGGCGCCACCGTGGCCTGCGGCTCCAGCAGCTCCTCTTCCATCGCCTTCCATAACGCGGCGTCGGCCGTGTGCACGTTGCGCAAGGCCGTCATGCGGCGATCGAGCGTCATGAAGCGCGACTGCAACTCTTCACGCGACAGGTACATGGTCCTCTTCCCTGCAGGATGTACCCGGGGACGGTAGGCGAGCGCCAAGCCGGCGATGCAGTGTCGTGAGTCACGCCATGCCGAAAGGCATGGCGGCGATCGGCCGCTGGGCAGAAGGACGGACGTCGCGCGATCCGCAGACGGTGAGGGTTTGGTAGAGTCCGACACCATGTCGTCCCCCGCCACCGCCCCCCTGCCGCCGGACGCCGTCGCGGACTTCGCCTTGCGCAAGGTGAGCAAGCGCTACAACGGGGTGACGGCGCTGGACCAGGTCAGCCTGGACTTCGCCGCCGGCAGCACCACGGCGCTGATCGGCGGCAGCGGCGCGGGCAAGTCCACGGTGCTGCGCCTGTTGCTGGGCCTGGACTGGCCGGACGCCGGCGAGGTTTCCGCCTGGGGACAGCCGCTGCGGCGCGACGGCCTGCTGTCGTTGCGCCAGCGCGTGGGTTACGTGATCCAGGAGGGCGGGTTGTTCCCCCACCTGACCGCGCTGGGCAATCTCGCCCTGCAGCCGCGTTACCTGGGCTGGAACACCGAACGAATCCGGCAACGCGCGCAGGAACTGGCCGCGCTGGCGCGACTGCCGGTCGACGCACTGCAACGCTTTCCGGCCGAACTCTCCGGCGGCCAGCGCCAGCGCGTGGCGTTGATGCGCGGCCTGATGGCCGACCCGGACGCGCTGTTGCTGGACGAGCCCCTGGGCGCGCTCGATCCGGTGGTGCGCCACGAATTGCAGGACGAGCTGAAGCAGATCTTCGACGAGCTGGGAAAGACCGTGATCGTGGTGACCCACGACCTCGCCGAGGCCGCCTGGTTCGCCGATCGCCTGGTGCTGCTGCGCGAGGGACGGGTGGTGCAGGACGGTCGCTACGAGGATCTGCGCGACCATCCGGCGGATGACTTCGTGCGGGCGTTCATCCATGCGCAACGCCCGTTGCCGGGGACCCCGGCATGAAGCGCCTGCTGCTGGTCCTGTGGGCGCTGTGGCCGATCATCGGCGTGGCGCAACCGCTGCGCATCGGCTCCAAGCAGTTCACCGAATCGGTGATCCTGGCCGAGCTGGGGCGCGCCGAGGCACGCCGCGCGGGGCTCGACGTGGAGCACCGGCGCGAGCTCGGTGGCACGGCCATCCTGTGGAGCGCGCTGCAGCACGGCGACATCGATGCGTATCCCGAATACACCGGCACGCTCACGCAGGAGCTGCTGAAGGGCATTGCGCCCGATGCCGACATCGCGGCCCTGCGCGCGCGGCTGGCGCCGATGGGTATCGGCATCACCGACTCGCTGGGCTTCGATGACAACTATGCCCTCGGCATGCGCGAACAGCGTGCCGCCGCGCTGGGCATCGCGCGCATCGGCGACCTGGCCGCGCAGCCGGCCCTGCAGTTCGGCTTCTCCAACGAGTTCATGGATCGCGGCGACGGTTGGCCCGGGCTGCGCCAGCGCTACGGGCTGACGCCCGTCCAGGTGCGGGGCCTGGACCACGCACTGTCCTATCGCGCACTGGCCAGCGGCGCGGTGGACGTCACCGATCTCTACAGCACCGACGCCGAGATCGCCTACTACCACCTGCGCGTGCTGCAGGACGACCGGCATTATTTCCCGCGCTACCAGGCCGTGTTCCTCTATCGGCTCGCGCTTGAACAGCAAACACCCGGGTTCGTGGCCGCGTTGAAGCGGCTGGTGGGGCAGGTCGACGAAGCGTCGATGCGGCGCATGAATGCGCAGGCCAAGCTCGAAGGCCGGCGCGAGGCGGACATCGCCGCGGGCTTCCTCCGTCTGCCGACGGATGGGGCGGGCGACGGCTTCTGGCAGCGACTGCTGCACCGCACGGCCGAACACGTGAGCCTGGCCGCCGCCTCGCTGGGCCTGGCCGTGCTGTTCGCCATTCCGCTGGGCATCGTGGCCGCGCGCTGGCGACGCCTGGGACAATGGGTGATCGGCCTCACCGGCGTGCTGCAGACCGTGCCGTCACTGGCGATGTTCGTCTTCATGATCCCGTTGTTCGGCATCGGCGCGTGGCCGGCGCTGGCCGCGCTGTTCCTCTACAGCCTGCTGCCGATCGTGCGCAACACGCACGCGGGCCTGTTGGGCATTCCGCTGGAGCTGCGCGAGTCGGCAGCGGCGCTGGGCCTGCCATGGATGACGCGGCTGCGGCGCGTCGAGTTGCCGCTGGCCGCCCGTTCCATCCTCGCCGGCGTCAAGACCGCGTCGGTGATCAACGTGGGCACCGCCACCCTGGCGGCGCTGATCGGTGCGGGTGGCTATGGCCAGCCCATCCTCACCGGCATACGGCTCAACGACGTGGGGTTGATCCTGGAAGGGGCGATTCCCGCCGCCGTGCTCGCCATCCTCGTGCAGTGGCTGTTCGAGGGCATCGAACGCTGGTTGACGCCGCGCGGCCTGCGCATCGTGGCACGTGAGTGACGCCTGCGGTCGCGGGCGCGGCCATCGCGCCCGGATTGTCCGCAAAAAAATGACCGCCGGTGCGCCCGGCGGCCAAACGGGGAGGCACGCCAGGACTCAGCCTGGCGCGCGGGGCTTTCTCACAGCGAGAAGTCGTAGCGAACGCCGAACTGGAAGTAGCGAGGCGTCTGGAAGGCCACGGCGCGACGATAGTCGTCGCTCTTGATCGGCAGGCCCGTCGCGGTGCTGATGGTGCCGGTTTCGCCGACTTCGATGATCGCCGTCTTCTTCTGGCTGTCGAACACGTTGAACACGTTCGCGGTGAACGCCAGCTGGTGGTTGGCCCAGCCCGGACGCCATTCGGCGTTCAGATCCAACTGCCAGGTCCACGGCAGGCGGCCCTGCGAACCACGCGGGCTAGGCTGCAGGTCACACTCGAAGTACGAGGCGCCATAACCGATGGCGTCGACCGGATCCGTACCGATGCAGTTCTTCGGACGACCGGAGGCCACCGCCAGGTTCGCGCCGAACAGCCACTCCGGATTCATCTGGAAGTAGCCGTAGGTCTTCAGCTGGTGGGTGCGGTCGTTCGGCAGCGGTCCGTTCGCGTACTGCATGAGTTCGGGCGCATCCCAGTCCTGCGTCACCGACGGATCGAGCTGGCCGATGTCGGACTTCAGCTGGCCCTCGGAATTGCCGTAGCTGCGCGAGTACGTGTAATCCACGCGACCGTACCAGCGCTCGCTGAACTGGTGTTCCAGGTACAGGTCCAGCGAGTAGTACTGGCGCTTGAGGTCCGGGAAACCGACGCCTTCGGGCGTGATGAAGTCGTCCTTGGTCAGCTTGAACGGCACGAAGTTGCCGGTGCCGGTGGTATCCACCATGAAGGTGTTGGTGCTGCCCGGGTTGAACAGGTAGCAGCCGGCGATGCTCGCATTGCTGATGTCGATGTTGTTGCGCGCGGCGTACTTCTCGAACGGACGCGAATCGCAGAAGTCGTCGATCGAGCTCTTGAGCTTGCGGTAGGTGAGCTTGGCGCCGTAGGTCCAGTTGTCGCCGAGGGTCTTGTCGAAGCCCAGGATGAACTCGTCCTGGTAGTACGCCTTGATGCCCTGTGCGGCCACCGTGCGCGGATCGGGCGTGGTGCCGTCCTCGCCATTGAGGTAGAAGCGGCTGCCCAGCTGCTTCAGGCCGATCGGCTCGCCGTTCGGCGCCACCCCGGTATAGGTGTAGTACTCGCTGTAGTAGGTGGATGCCGATGCGCCGCGCACGGCCACGTTGGACGGAATGGCCAGGTGGTAGCGGCCGGCATTACCGTACACCTTGAAGCTGGAGTCGCCGAACACGTCCCAGGTCAGGCCCAGGCGCGGCGCCAGCTGGTGGCGCTGCTTGACGTACACCTCACCCGCGCCGTTGAGGTTCTTGAACTGCTCGTTGCGCAGGCCGAGGTAGGCCAGCCAGCGGTCGGTCACCTGCCAGTGGTCTTCGATGTACTGCGCCTCCTGCTCCACCTTCACCGCAGCGCCGGTCTCGAACAGGCGCTTTTCCGCCACGTACTGCGTGCCGGCGGGCGGCACGATGTCCGGACGGCCCGAGACCTTGCCTGCGTTACGGTAGACCCAGCGATAGCCGCCTTCATAAATGTTGCCCGAGTACGACTCCAGCGTCTGGTTGTCCAGGCCCGCGCGCAGGTCGTGGTCGCCGAGGCGGTATTCCAGGTCCAGGCGCCAGCCGTGTGTCTTGTCCTGCGCGCCGGCGTTGAGCACCGTGCCGTTGACGAGACCGCAGCCGATGATGGGCGAGGTGATGTTGCGACGCGAATCGGTGATCCACGGGCAGTTGGGGTTGACGGCATAGCCCAGCGTGCGCACGTGGTCGGTCTTGCTCTTGCCGTACAGCGCGTTCACCGTGAAGTCGTCGGTGATGTAGCCGGTGTACTTGCCGACGTACACGTCGCCACCCGGCTGCGAGCCCGCGGCGGACGCCGCGTTCTTGAGCTTGTCGGTGCCCAGGTAGCCGGTGGGCTGAAGCGTCTTGTAGTTGTACGCGGAGACGCTGCGGTCGGTGTTGGTCTTGTCCTCGATGCCGGTCAGCTCGAGCAGGTGGTTGTCGGTGATGTTCCAGTCCACCTTCACCAGGTACTTGGTGGCCTTGGCGTCCTCGTGGGTCTTCTGCGGCGCGGTGATCGGGCTGATGTTGGTGCCGTCGGTGCTGGTGAAGTCACCGGCGGCATACAGGAACAGTTTGTCCTTCACCAGCGGACCGCTGATGTAGCCGGTGTACTGCATCGAGGAGTTCTTGTTGTCGGCGCGGTACTGGTACAGCACGCCATTCTCGCGGTAGATGCTGCGCGGCGAATCGCGGAAATACTGCGGGATCACGTACAGGCCGAGGCCGCCCTTCCAGGTGTTGCCGCCACGCTTGGTCACCACGTTGATCACGCCGCCGGTGGAGCGGCCGTACTCGGCGCCGTAGCCGCCGGTGTAGACCTGCTCCTGGTCGATGGCGTCGTAGGGCAGGGTGACGAAGCCCAGGCCGGTGAGCGCGTTGGTCACCGCGTAGCCGTTGATGTAGTACTGGTTCTCCGAGGCCGACGAACCGCCGAACGACGCCACGTTGCCGTAGCGGCCGTCGGCCGGCACTACGCCCGGCGCGAGCAGCGCGGCGGCGGTGACGTTGCGGGCCAGCGGAAGCTTCTGCAGCTGGTCGGCGGTGAAGACGGTGCGCGAGTCCACAGACGACACGTCAATGGCCGGCAGTGCGCTGGCGATGACTTGCACGCCTTCCAGGTTCTGCGCCGTGGCCGCGGCGGTGGCGCCGGCGAAGGACACGTCCACGCCCGAGCCCAGCGCCACCTGCACGTTGTCGCGGCTTTCCATGGCCTGCCCGTTCTTCAGCAGGGTGACCTTGTAGCGACCGACCGGCAGCGACGCGGCGCGATAGCGGCCGCCTTGTTCCACGCTGATTTCGCGGCTCAGGCCGGTATCGATGTTTTCCAGGCGAACGGTGGTGCCGGCGTCGGCCTGCACCTGGCCGAAGATCACGCCCGAGGCATTGGACTGGGCCATGGCAACGCCGGCCAGACCCAAGCTCAACGCGGCGGACAAGGCCGTACGCCGCCAGGAGGCGCGGCCTCCAAACGCAATACTGCTCATTTCAGTTTTCTCCCCAACACGTGGCCAAAGGCCGGAATGCGCATGTCGCGCGACTGGAATCGTCGAAATCGCGAACCGGCCATCCGGGCCGCCGTCGTCCCTGGAGCGTCCCCACGCCCTGGGGGATGTCGCAAGTTTTCACGAATCCACGGCCGAAAGTAATTGCGCAAACCCTCGAGGTCAAATCGGAGGTGTTTTTCTACTTAATTGTATTTATTGATTTTTCTATTTTCGCCTGGGACGGACACGGCGATTACTGTCGTGGAGCTGTCGCAAAATCGTGATGAGCATCACACTCTCTAATCCCACCCGCAAACGATTAGAATGCCGCCCGTTCGGGTGTCCCGGCTTGGCCGGGATGAAACGGGAAGCCGGTTCAAGGCCGGCACTGCCCCCGCAACGGTAGGCGAGTGAAACCACGGGCGAGACGCCACTGTGCCAAGGCACGGGAAGGCGCCCGCGGTTGCATGCAGGACGCATGGCGCTCGCGAGTCCGGAGACCGGCCCGATCAGACAGACCCGCCTCGTGGCGGGTTTCAGCGCGCGGCTCGCGGTGGGCGAGGCCGGACGTCTGCATGGCCGCTGGCCTGCCGCCGTTCCTCACTCCACCCGTGCCGTGCATCCCATAGTCGGGACGCGCGTGTGGGCGCGTCCGCAAGGAACACGCATGAAGAAGACCCTGCTGGCAGCCGCGCTGCTTTCCGCCACCATGGCCGCCCACGCGGCCGATGCGGACCAGGCGACGTCGCTGTCGTCCGTCATCGTCACCGCCACGCGCACGGCGATCACCACCGACGAGGCGCTGTCCTCGGTCAGCGTGATCACCCGCGCCGACATCGAGCGCCTGCAGCCGGCCTCGGTGCACGACCTGCTGGTGGGCCTGCCGGGCGTGTCCTTCACCCAGGCCGGCGGCCTGGGCCAGCAGAGTTCGCTGTTCCTGCGCGGCACCAACTCCACGCACGTGCTGGTGTTGATCGATGGCGTGCGCATCGGCGCGGTCGGCGCGGGGCTGCCGGCGTTCGAACAGATCCCGGTGGACCAGATCGAGCGCATCGAGATCGTGCGCGGTCCGCGCTCCAGCCTGTACGGCGCCGATGCCATCGGCGGCGTGATCCAGATCTTCACCCGCCACGGCGCGCAGGACGGCAAGCTCGATCCCTCGCTGAGCGTGTCCACCGGCAGCCGCAGCTACATGGACGGCCACGCCGGGCTCTCGGGTGGCGACTCGCATGCGTGGTTCAACGCGGGCCTCGGCGGACAGTACACCGCGGGCATCAATGCCTGCCGCGTGGGCGCGGCCGAGCTGGGCGTGGCCTGCTTCGTGGACGAGCCCGACCATGATGCCTACCGCAACTGGAACGGCATGGCCAACGGCGGCTACCGCTGGGACAACGGCACCGAGCTAGCCGCCACCTGGCTGCGCAGCAAGAACTTCGTCGAATACGACGGCAGCCCCTACGGCGGCAACCAGGCGGAGAACGAGCAGGAAGTCGCCGGCGCACGCCTCAGTTTCGCGCCGCTGCAGCCGTGGAAGGTGACGCTCAACGCAGGGCAGAGCCGCGACGACAACGCCACCTACTACCAGGGCACCTACAGCGACTACTTCACGCCGCCCACGTATTTCCCGCGCACGCCGGTGGGCCACACCTTTTCGCGCCGCAACCAGGCGTCCTGGCAGAACGACATCACGCTCGATGCCAACCAGCTGCTCACGGCGGGCGTCGACTACCAGCAGGAACACATCGACAGCGATACCGGCTACCTGAAGAGCACGCGCGAGGACACCGGCGTCTATGCGCAGTACCTGGGCACGTTCGGTCGCAACGAGCTGCAGCTGTCGGCACGCCACGACCACAACGGCCAGTTCGGCAACCACAACACCGGCTCGGCGGCGTGGGGCTACGCGTTCGACCACGGCCTGCGCCTGTCGGCGAGCTATGGCACCGCCTTCCACGCGCCTACGTTCAACGACATCTACTACCCGTTCGGCCTGGGCAACCCCGACCTCAAGCCCGAGAAATCGCGTTCCGGCGAACTGGGCCTCAGCCAGGCGCAGGGTGCGTGGAACTGGGCCGTCAACGTCTACCAGACCACCATCACCGACCTGATCACGCTCGATGAGAACTTCGTGCCGCAGAACGTCAGCCGGGCGCGCATCCGCGGCGTGGAAGGCCAGTTCGGCATCAACCTCGACGGCTGGCAGCTGCAGAGCTACCTGACCCTGCTGCAACCGAAGAACCGGGAGGGCGCCTACGACGGCAACCTGCTGCCCCGGCGTCCGGAACAGACGGCACGCTTGGACCTCGACCGCCATTTCGGCGTGTTCGGCGTCGGCGCCACCTTCTTCGCCTCCGGCAAGGCCTACGACGACCAGGCCAATCTCCATCGCCTCAGCGGCTACGCCACCACCGACCTGCGCGCGAGCTATGACTTCCTGCCCGGCTGGCGCGTGGAAGCGAAACTCGCCAACGTGTTCGATCGCCAGTACGAGACGGCCTACTACTTCAACCAGCCGGGCCGCACCTGGTTCCTGACCCTGCGCTACAGCCCGGCGACGCGCTGATCCCGCTGCGGCGAAACGCAAGATCCACGTAACCTTCACCCCGGTCGTCCCAGCCTGCACTGGGACGCCCGGCGCCGGGCCGACTAACGGCACATCCGCCGCGCGGCGTTTGCGTGCATAAAGGCCGCTGAGGTGACTGGCCCGGGACCGCCTCGCTCCGAGGCGCGGCGGGGACGCGTCACCTTCAACGGCATCGAGATCCGTGAACCTCTTCGCGCCACTGATACGCCGTCCCATCGGCACTTCCGTGCTGGCGATCGGCCTCGCGCTGGCCGGCATCTGGGCCTACCTGCTGCTGGGCGTGGCGGCGCTGCCGCAGCTCGAGTTTCCCGGCATGGTGGTGTACGTGGAGATGCCCGGCGCCAATGCGCAGACCATGGCGTCGACCGTGGCCGCGCCGCTGGAGCGCCACCTGGGGCGCATCCCCGGCATCAAGGAGATGCATTCGGAGAGCAACGACGGCTCCACCTCGATACGCATCATCTTCAATTTCGGCAACAACACCGACAAGCTTGCCCGCGACGTGCAGGCGGCCATCAACGCGAGCACGGCGGACCTGCCCATCGCGAACATGCCGATGCTGCCGCGCTACTTCAAGTTCAACACGGCCAACATCCCCGTGCTGCTGCTGTCGCTGACTTCGCAGACGCTGCCGCCCGACAAGCTCTTCGACCTTGCCGACACGCTGATCAATCCCGCCATCGCGCAGATACCCGGCGTGGCACAGGTACGCGTGATCGGTGGCCGCCCGCGCGCGGTGCGCGTGGAGCTCAACACCACGGCGCTGGCCAACAAGGGGCTCACCGCCAACGACGTGGCGAACGCACTGCGTGCCGCCAATGTCACTTCGCCGCAGGGCGTGCTCACCGACGGCCGCACCCAGATGACGGTGACGGCGAACGACTCCCTGCATGACCCGGAGGAATTCGCCAACCTGCTGATCGCCACGCACAACGGTGCACCGGTGCGGCTATCGGACGTGGCGCGCGTGACCAGCGGCCAGCAGGACGAGTACCAGGCCGCCTGGTTCAACGACCAGCGCTCGGTGGCGCTGCGCATCAGCAAGCGGCCCGAGGCGAACGCGGTGGCGACCGCCGATGCCGTGCGCGCGAAGCTGCCGCAGATGCGCGCATGGTTGCCGGCGGACATCCGGATCACCCCGATCTTCGACCTCACCCAGACCACCAAGTCGGCCCTGCACGAGGTCGAGGTGGCGCTGCTGCTGAGCGTGTTGATGGTGGCGGCGGTGATGCTGGTGTTCCTGCGCCGCCTCGGCCCCACCCTGATCGCCATGCTGAGCGTGCCGCTGTCGCTGGCCGGTGCGTTCACGGTGATGTGGTCCCTGGGCTATACGCTGAACACGCTGTCCCTGGTGGCGCTGGTGCTGTGCATCGGCTTCGTGGTCGACGACGCCATCGTGGTGATCGAGAACATCGTGCGCCACATGGAGCAGGGCGCGCCGCCGCTGGAGGCGGCACTGACCGGCGTGCAGGAGATCGGCTTCACGGTGGTATCCATCACGCTCTCGCTGATCGCGGTGTTCGCGCCGCTGCTGTTCGGCAACAACCAGTTCACCCTGCTGCTGCGCGAGTTTTCGGTGACGCTGACCTCGGCGGTGGTGATCTCGGCGTTGATCTCCCTCTCGCTCACGCCGGCGCTGTGCGGCCGCTACCTCACCCTGGCCAACGCGGGCGGGCGCGTGCCGAACCGCATGGAGCGCGCGCTGGAACGTTTCGATCGCGGCCTGCACCACGTGTACGAGCGCGCGCTGGACTGGGCCATGCGCCATCGGCGGGTGATGCGCTGGCAGCCGATCATCCTGCTCGGGCTGACCATCGGCATGGCCGTCGTGGTGGTGAAGCTGTTCGGCTTCAACTTCATGCCGCAGGAAGACATCGGTATGATCCAGGGCGACATACGCGCCGACTCCAACATCTCGCCGACGCTGATGGCCCAGCGCGCGCAGCGGGCCGCGGCGATCATGCGCGAGGATCCCGCGGTGCTGGACGTCACCACCTTCCTCGGCAGCGATCGCGCCGGCGGCGCCGTGGGCAACCAGGCCACCATGTTCGTGGACCTCAAGCCACGCGGCCACGGCCCGGGCGAACGGCCCGACGCGCTGAAGGACGTCATCACCCGGCTCAACAAGGCCTACGCGAAGCTGCCCGAACTGCGCGTCTCGCTCAATTCGATCGGCTTCTTCAATGACAACAACGACAGTGATCGCGGCAGCCAGAGCTTCGAGCTGGTAAGCAGCAACATGGGCGTGGACCTGCAGCCGCTCGCGCTGGAGGTGACGCGCCTGATGCGCAAGCGCACCGAGTTCCACGACGTCAGCAGCGACTACGACGACATCGACAAGCAGCAGATGCTCACGGTGGACCGCGCCGCGGCGGGACGGCTGCACCTGAACATGGGCCAGGTGGATTCGGCGCTGTACAACGCGTTCGGCCAGCGCCAGGTCTCGATCATCTACTCGGACATCAACCAGTACTGGGTGGTGCTGACCTCGTCCGCCGAGCGCTCGTTGAGCCCCACCACGCTGCTCAACACCTATGTGCGCGGTGATGCCGGCAAGATGGTGCCGCTCTCGGCAATCGCGCATATCCAGCCCCAGGTGACGCCCTCGTTCGTGATCCACACCAACCAGCTCGAGGCCGCGAAGATCTACTACAACATCGACCCGGGCTTTCCGCAGGACAAGGCAAACAACCTGATCGAGCAGATCGTGGCCGATGCGCGCCTGCCCGCGGGCGTGCAGATCGGCTATTCCGGCAGCGCGCAGAACCTGGAGGAAACACGTTCCAACGCGAACGTGCTGCTGATCGGTTCGATCCTGGCGATGTACATCGTGCTGGGCATCCTCTACGAGAGCCTGGGCCACCCGCTGACCATCCTCTCCACGCTGCCCGCGGCCGGCGCCGGCGCCTTCCTTGCCATGCTGGCCACGGGCACGCCGATGTCGCTGATGGCGATCATCGCGATCCTGATGCTGATCGGCATCGTGAAGAAGAACGCGATCCTGATGGTGGACTTTGCCCTGGTCGCGCAGCGCGAGCGTGGACTGTCGCCGCCGGACGCGATCCGCGAGGCCGCCCTGGTGCGCTTCCGTCCGATCACCATGACCACCCTGGTGGCGATGGGCGCGGCCCTGCCGCTCGCGATCGGTTTCGGCATGGGCTCGGAGTTGCGCCAGCCGCTGGGCGTGGCCATCGTGGGCGGCCTGCTGGTCTCGCAGCTGCTGACATTGCTGAGCACGCCGGCGATCTACCTGTGGAACCACGACCGCAAGGAGCGCAAGGCCGCCCGCAAGGCCCGTCGCGCGGCAAAACGAGCGCTGAAGGCGCAGACAGCGCCCGGGTGAACCTCACTTCCCTCCCTTTGTAGGAGCGCACCCTGTGCGCGAGGCCTTTCGCCTCGGTCTGCATGGTTTTTGCTTTTGGGAGAGGCTGGGTTTGCCTCCGGTAGCCCCGCTCCCGCCAGGTTGCCGCCTACGACCGAAGGAAGTCCCCGTGGGACGCGGCGCGCATTTCGAGAGCCTGCCTACCTATGTAGGAGCGCACCCTGTGCGCGAGGCCTTTCGCCTCGGTCTTCACGTTCTTGGTGGTTGTGCGAGGTTGGATATGCCTCCGGTAGCCCCGCTGCCGCCAGGGTGCCGCCTACGCGGCGGGCGTTTCGATCCCCTGCCGGCGCTCGAGTCACTTTTCTTTTGCTGGCCCAAAAGAAAAGTAA
>JACXTT010001166.1_pt1 | contig 44454 bp, 39 predicted proteins | sample 9270951 | NCBI WGS metagenome assembly JACXTT01 (sample SAMN15532306, study PRJNA645909) | rock metagenome | isolation source: weathered quartz diorite | place: Puerto Rico | collected 2017-06-21
TCTGGGTCGCAAAAGAAGCTTGGATGTTTTTGACCGGAGCACACCGCAGGCCGGCCTCGGAAGATACCCCGTAGGCACGGCAACCAGGCAGTGGCATTGCTGCCACGCGCTAGAGAAAAACCTGAGCAGACTGAGGGACGGCGGCGGCTTGTATGAACGATTCAGGCGGCAATTTTGCCGATGAGGCAGCTGAAATGGTGTCCGAAGGGGCGGTCAACACGAGCACAGAATTGAGAAAGCGCCGCAGCACGCGGATTGTGCAGGCGGTTCCTCTTATGGCGACGGGTGTGGACGCTCTCGGGCGGCCCTTCGTGGAACGGACTTCCTCGCTGATCATCAACTGTCATGGCTGCCGCTACCAATCGAAACACTATGTCCTGAAAAACATGTGGGTGACGATGGAAATCCCGCATCCCGAAGCGGGACAACCTCCCCGCACCGTTCGTGGCAAAGTGGCGTGGATTCAAAGGCCGCGAACTGTACGGCAGCTTTTTCAAGTAGCGCTGGAATTGGAGATTCCCGGAAATGTTTGGGGCATAGCCTTCCCGCCGGAGGATTGGTTTGCGTTTTCCGATCTGGCGCAAGCTGGCGTGAAGACCGATCCGGCGCAGGAGGCGCCGCCGTCCGTTCCCACTTCAGAGACTGAAATTGTGATGGCCTTGGGAGAACCCGACACCCCTCCAACGACGAGCGCGGACAACGTGAGAGTGTTTCCTTCCCCGGCGAGCACTACGGATGCTTCCTTGCAGCTCGCCCGGCAAGTGGCGCGACTCGTGGCGGACGCCAGGCAGCAGATTCAAGCAGCGACACTGGAAGCGGCTTCCCAGGCAGTATCCGCGGAACGGCGGCTTTCGTTCGAGCAGTGGGAGCAAAAGTTTGCGGCCGGCCGCGCTGAGATCGGGAATGAAGCTTCAAATGCCATCGAAAGACTTCACAAGGAAGCTGACGAGCAATCGCGCGCGGCTCATGCGGCCGCTGGGGAGGCGCTGCGGAATGAATTGCCGCGATGGCTTGCGCCGCAGCTCGAACAGCTTACGCATGAATTGACCTCGAGATTGTCCCAAGAGGGCGCGGCGCAGAGGAATGAACATGCGCAGCAACTGGAACGAATGGCCGAGACGCTCCGGACGCTCCGTCACCAGGGAGAAGGGACCGCGTCAAGATTGAAGACGGAAGCGGAACAGGCGCAAGCGCAAATTGCTGCACGTGCGCAAGAGGCTGCGCGGACCGCTGAGGAAGCCGCAAGGCAACGGGAAGAGACGGCTGCGATGCAGCTGGATGCTTTGAACAGCGCCGCAATCGAGATTCAGCAGCGGGTCGATGCCGCGACGCGATCCATTGGCGAAGCCATGAGTCAACAAGAGCAGACCGCGACGTCCCAGCGGGATGCGTTGAGCAGCGCGGCCAATGAGATTCGGCAACATGTGGAATCGGCCATAGCGGCAGCGCAATCGTCCTGGCAGGGCCAACTCGCATCCGAAATGGAAGCCGCGCAAGTGCGCTGGCGGGCCGCAATCGAAGGCACACTCGCGGAAGCGCAGGATCGCGCTGCCGGCGGATTGAACGAGCAAGCACGCGGCCTGTTCGCCACATTGCAGGAGGAGATGGCGCGACATGCCACGGCTGTACGGGAGTCCGCGGCGGGCACGAAGTTAGAAGCCGAACAGCGCATGGCCGCATTGCGAGAGGCGCTCCAGGAACAGGCGCAACGCCTGGAAGCCGCGCTTCAAAGAGCCCGAGAATCGAGCGAGCGGATCGAGCACCACGCAGAGCAGCTCGAAGATGCGAAGCAGCAAGCTCTCGCAGGATTTCAGGCGCAATTGGATGACGTGCTGAACCTACACCGCAACGAATTGCACCGCCATTCGGGATCGCTGATCGAGGAAATCAACGAACGCATTCGAACGACGTTTGAAGAATCCACGCGGCAAGCACTGGCGACTTTCGACCGTCAGGTCGAGGAGATGGTGCAACCGCACGTTTCGCGGACCGAAGAGGCGATCCAGCGCCTGGCGGGAGGACGCTCGCTGCTGGACGCGGCGCTGGCGCTGCAGCAGGATCGCATTCGCAACTCGGCGGATGAGGCGTTTGCGGAATCGCTGGGGCGCTTCCGGGAAAACCTGGGGGGCGTGGAACAAATTCTGCAGGAATCGTCGCAAACGATCGTCGGGCGCAGCTTGACGGAGATGGAGGGAAAAGTCAGTGATTTGAAGCACCAGGTGGTCGAGGAACTTTACAAGTCGGCGGAATGGTACGAGAAAAAGGCGCAGACGCAGATTCAGAATCAGGCGGACCGCGCCATTGAGCAGGTTGCAAATCAACTTCGCGAGAAGGCGGGAGAAATGTCCAGCGTGTTTGCGAGCGAGCTGGATCATTCGAGCCGCAACTTCGTGGGACACACGCAAACGCAGATGGAAGAGGTGGTGCGCGAATCATTCGAACGCGCTCGGGCACTATTTGCAGAGGCCGCGGACACTACGGCTGCGGCCTTCACGGACGAGGTTCAGCGCACGGGGCGCCAGGAGCTGGATGGGTTCGGCAAAGAGCTGCAAAAGGCCAAGGAAGAAGCGCGGTCTCACATGAATGCCGCGCGAGAAGAGCTCGCGCACCGCGTGACCAGCGAGCAGCAGGAATTTCTTCGGCGGTTCCAAGCCGGTATGGGTGGAGCACTCGAGGCAGGGGTGGCGGATGCGCGGAAAAAAGTAGAGGAAGGATTCGAGCCTCTGCTGGCGTCCTGGAAGTCCATGACGGATGCGCATCAGAAGGAAATGGAGCACACCTACGGCCAAATAGGCGAGCAGGCTGCGGAACAATACAAGAGCAAGCTCGAAAACGTCTCGAACCAGTGGCTGCTGGCAACCGTGGCTTCGTTGGATCACCAGTCGCGGGACATGATTTCGGGAATTGCGGCCACCGCCGAAGCGAAACTACGCGAGGCCTGCGACCAGGTATTTGCCGGCATCGGAGAAGCACTGCGCGAACGGTTGAAAGAGATTGCTTCAAACTTTCACCTGTCGGAATCGACGCGCGCAAAAAGCGCGAACACAGGCAGCTAGGAAAGTTTCGGCCTCCCCAAATTCGCTACTTCCTTTCCGTCCCGATATAATCTCAAAGGAACTAAAGATAGATGGCCAACCACGCCTACCTGCGCGTATGGACGCGCGACTTTTCGGTAGAGACCATGCTCGCTGAGTTTGCGCGGTTTCTCACAACCGCCCCGCTCTCGGCCACGCAAAATACATTCGCCGCACTTGTTGTGCAGGCCGTGGATGCCACGGAAACGCCCGTCGCGGAGTGGGATTTGCGGCCGGTCCATGCAGGCCCCGCCGAAGTTGCGGCAATGTCGGTGCAGTACTTGAACCCGGACACGGCGTACATCGTGAGCGGGAAATGGGACCTCTGGGGGCTCGACATCGAGAGCCTGCGCTGGCAACGCAAGCCGGAACCGCTTCAGCTAACCTGCCACGGCTTGGAATATGATGATGGTCTTGCAGCGAGCGCAGGGCACTTCATGGCCGATCTGGGCTTCGAACATTTTTTCACCGGGCATGGCGGGTTGCTCGCCCCCGGCGCAGCGTCGAATCCATTTAACTCTTCGGATCATCCAATCGAGCACACGTTCCGGCAATGGATGGCGGCGGGTCGAAACCTGAAGGAATATCACGCCAAGACGCGGGAGAACATCCAACAATTGTTCAATTGGGTCGAAGCAGTAGAGCGGGCGTTGCAGGTGGAGCGCAGCGAACTGTGGTCGGAAGGGGAAGAAAACTTTGAAGCCCGGCTGGATGCAATTCTAGCGCACCCGTAGTGTATTCAAGTCTACGACAATCGGGATTCCGGGAGTCCTTCCACGAACGCTGGTCAACAGCTAGAATTGGACACCGCGAGGTCGGTAGGGCGAGCGTGCGAGAACAGACGCACCGAATCAACTCTCTGATGGAGAAAACTTCGCAATCCCGCTGTTCCCATGCTAACGAGCCCGAACTCTCTCCGTCCTTCTTAGGGGAGGGCTGGAGTGCGGGCGCGGCCCGCGCGTGGAGCATCCCGCTGAATTTCTTTTTCGGTGCATTGTCCCTGGCTATTTTATTGGGTGGATGCAGCGCGGATGTGCCGAAGCCAGCGCCGCAGGCGGAGATCAAGCCGGTGGAACCGGCAATTCCTGAGGAGATTCAGGCGGCGGCAAAAGCCTTACTGGGCAGCGAATCACAGGTCTTGGCCTTCGGAGACCTGGCAAAGAGTGGCAAACAGCAGCTTCTTGCGGCCAACGTCGTGCCGAAAACACCTACCAACAATCTGCCGGGAACGATTGTGACGCGCGCCGTTGTGGCGGAGAATGACGATGGGAAATGGGTAGAAGTTTTACGCTGCGATGAACATTTGAAAAACCCGAAGGGATTTCTTGGGTTGACGCCCTTGATGCCGGTAACAGGCTGGCGGCTGCAGTTCGAGCAAAACAGCGAGAAAGGCCTGCAGCTTTATTTTACGCCGCTCCAGGGCACCACGGACTCGCACGTCTTTCCCATTGGTGTGCGCTGGAATTTGGCGACGAAACGGTACCAATCGCTGGACCGCACGTACGAGCATTTCCTTTTGGAAGCGCCGTCGCTGAATGACGTGAGGTCCAGACTGCGATGAGCGATTCCTCGCGTGCTACAGAAAATCGGGCGCCCAAAGCCACTGGCGAATCTCCGTCCAAAAAAGACTTGAGCGGCTTGATGCCGTATCTCCGGCGCTACCCCGGCGGAATTGTTTTCGGCCTCCTCACGGTCGTCTTGATGGGCGTTATCGGCAACGTCCTCCCGCTCGCCACGGGCGTCATGACGGACACGCTCGCCGGCAATCCCGTTCCCTTCGAGCACGCCATGGAGACCGGGGCTCCGGTGGTCCTGGGTCTGAACGCTTCGGCGCTCAGCCGCTCTATTCCGTTCTACGCGCCAAGCAGCCGCCGCACGCTTGGCATCTATTGCCTCATCGTCGTCCTATGCGTTGCGATCAAAGGAGTTCTTTCCTTCACTGCACGCTGGACGCTCATCGGCGTATCTCGCGACATCGAATTCGACATTCGCAACGATCTCCTGAAGCGCTTGCTAATCCTCGAGCCCGAATTCTACGTGCGCAATCGCACCGGCGAGCTCATGTCGCGCGCCACCAACGATCTGAACGCCGTCCGCATGGTCCTCGGCCCCGGCATCATGTACAGCGCGACGACCCTCATCACCATGGTGCTGGCCATCGCCGTGATGGTCACACTCTCTCCTTCCCTGACCCTGTGGGTTCTGCTCCCCGCTCCGGTGGTAGCAGTTGCCGTCTGGTTCTTTGGCAAAACGATTCACGAACTCTACGAAAAGATTCAGGCCGCGCTCGCCTCGCTTACGGCGCGCGTTCAGGAAAACCTGGCTGGCGTGCGCGTCGTGCGCGCCTACGCCCAGGAAGACGCCGAGATTCGCAGCTTCGACGAACCCAACCGCGAATATGTTTCGCGAAACATCCGCCTCATCCGCACCTGGAGCATGTTCATGCCGTCGCTTACGGCCCTCATCGGCACAACTTTTCTGATTGTGCTTTGGCAAGGCGGCCACCAGCTCTTCCGCGGCCAGATTTCTCTCGGCGCTCTCATTGCTTTCAATGGTTATCTCACCTTGCTGGTCTGGCCGATGATCGCCCTCGGTTGGGTTACAAATATCTTTCAGCGCGGCGCGGCTTCCATGGGCCGGCTCAACTACATCCTCACGGCTCAGCCGAGTATTGATGACCGCGACGCAAAAGTCCCGGAAGCAGCCAAGCCTCGCGGCGAAATCGAATTCCGCCATCTCACTTTCGCGTATCCGACCGTCGTTTCCGGAGCCGGTTCGAATGGCGCCTCCAAGTCCAACAGCGGCGGCCCTCATCCGGTACTTCACGACATCAATCTGAAAATTCCCGCCGGCTCTACGCTCGCCATCGTCGGCCCCACGGGCAGCGGCAAGACCACGCTCGCCGCCCTCATCGCGCGCCTCTGGGTAGCGTTGGACGATTCGGTCTTGATTGATGGGCGCCCGATCCGCGAATGGCCTCTCACCACCTTGCGCCAGTCCATCGGCTTCGTCCCGCAGGACACCTACTTGTTCGGAGAGACCGTCGGCGGCAACATCGCCTTCGGACTGCCTGACTATGAAGAACAGCGCGTTCGGGAGGCAGCCGAACTCGCCAGCCTGGACGGTGACGTAGTCGGCTTCGCCAAAGGCTACGAGACCATGGTCGGAGAGCGCGGCATCACGCTTTCCGGCGGACAAAAGCAGCGCGCCGCAATTGCGCGCGCTGTGATCCGCGATCCCCGGATTCTGATCCTGGACGACGCGCTCTCCAGCGTCGACACGCAAACCGAGGAGCGTATCCTCACCGGGCTGCGCGGAATTATGGAAGGCCGCACCACCATTCTGATTTCGCACCGCACCTCGACGGTCCGCGACGCCGACCAGATCGTTGTGCTCATCGCCGGCGCCATCGCCGAACGCGGAACGCATGACGAGTTGCTCGCCCGTGGCGGCTACTACGCGGATTTGTACCAGAAACAATTGCTGGAAGAAGAGCTCGAACGCGCATGAGCAACCTGCACGAAGAAGAGGCCCTCGGCAAAGCGTACGATTCGCGCTTGATGCGCCGGCTTCTCCAATACATGAAGCCGTACCGCTGGCGCGTGGCGCTCGCGCTCGTCATGGTCGCTATCGTCACCCCGCTCGAGCTGGCCCCGCCTCTAATTTTTCGCAAGGCTATCGACAACTACTTTGTCCCCGCGCTCCATCACGTAATCCCGGAAGCGTCGGCATGGTCCGGCATCGGCTGGCTTAGCTTGCTCTTTTTTGCCGTCCTGGCGTTTGACTTCCTAGCCCAATACATCCAGATCCGCATCATGCAGCGCGTCGGTCAGCAAACCATGTACGACATGCGCCGCGAAATCTTCGCCCACATGCAGCGCCTGCCGATGAGCTATTTCGACCGTAATCCCGTCGGCCGCCTGGTCACGCGCGTGACCACGGACGTGGATGCCCTCAACGATCTCTTCGCCGCCGGGGTCGTTACCATGATCAACGATTTCTTTCTCCTCGTGGTCATGGCCGGCTTGCTGTTCACAATCGATCGCAGCCTCGCGCTGGATACGCTCGCCGTCCTCCCGGGCATCCTGATCGTCACAATGATTTTTCGCAAATTTGTCCGCGATGCCAATCGCCGCATCCGCACGGCCATTGCCCGCATCAACGCGTTTCTCCAGGAATACATCTCCGGTATGAGCGTCGTGCAACTCTTCAACCGCGAACGCAAGGCCGTGGAGGAATTTGAAAAGCGCAATCGCGACAATATGCTCGCCTGGCGCGATGCCATTCTCGCTTACGCTCTCTTTTATCCGGCGGTAGAATTTCTCAGCTTCGCCACCATTGCCCTGATCTATTGGACCGGCGGAAACCGCATTCTCTCTGGCACCCTCAGCCTCGGTGTTCTTACCGCATTTACGATGTTCGCGCAGCGCTTTTTCCGGCCCATCCAGGACCTCAGTGAAAAATTCAACATCCTGCAATCTGCAATGGCGGCATCCGAGCGCATCTTCAAGCTGCTGGATGAGCCGGTGCTGGTCGAATCGGATCCCAATGCCATCCCGCTCGACCATCCGCTCGGCAAGATCGAGTTTCGCAACGTTTGGTTCAGCTATCGCAACACTCCTGAGCCCGCCGACGAAGATTGGGTTTTGCGAGACGTTTCGTTCCGCGTGGAGCCCGGGCAAACCTTCGCCATCGTGGGACACACCGGCGCCGGCAAGACCACGCTGATTTCCCTGCTCCTGCGCTTTTACGACATTCAGCGCGGCCAGATTCTTCTCGACGGCAAGGACATTCGAACCATCCATCTGCAGGATTTGCGGCGGCAGTTCGGCATCGTCCTGCAGGATCCGTTCCTCTTCACCGGCACTATTGAAACAAACATTCGGCTCGGCACCCCGGGCATTGACCGCGGCACCGTCGAACGTTCCGTCGATGAGATTGGGCTCGGGGATTTCATACGGTCGCTTCCGGAGGGAGTCGCTTCCAGCGTCAACGAACGTGGCTCAACACTTTCAGTCGGGCAGAGGCAGCTCATCAATTTTGCCCGCGCGCTGGCGCATAATCCGCGCTTCCTGATTCTCGATGAGGCCACCTCGAGTGTGGACACCAAAACAGAGCTGCTCATTCGCGAAGCGTTGAACCGCCTGCTCTCCGGGCGCACCGCGCTGGTGATCGCTCACCGGCTGAGCACCATCCAGCATGCGGATCGCATCCTCGTATTTCACAAGGGCCGGTTGCGCGAGCAGGGCGCGCATCAGGAACTCCTCGCCGAGCGCGGGATCTACTATCGCCTTTACCAGCTCCAGTACAAAGAGCAAGAGTTGCATATCCCCGTGGAAGCGAATGGGACTGCCGAGCCGTCGCCGCTTCCAGCCAGCGACTGAAGCTGGCGAAAATCGCTCATGCCACCGATCCCGCTCCTTCTCTCCGCTGGCGAAGCTTCCGGAGACATGTACGCCGCTCGTCTCGCGACTGCGTTGAAGCAACGCCTCGACGTGGCGGTGTTCGGCATGGGCGGGCCGCAAATGCGCGCCGCTGGCGTTGAGATCATCACGGATTATTCAGAAGTCTCGGTCGTGGGCATCACCGAGGTGCTGAAGCGGCTTCCCTCCTTGCGCCGCGCGATGAAGCACCTCGTGGACGAAGCGGAACGCCGGCGCCCGCCGCTGGCCATACTCACGGACTTCCCAGGTTTTCATTTGCGGCTGGCGCGCAAACTGCTTCCAAAAGGCATTCGCAACGCCTACTACATCTGTCCGCAATTCTGGGCCTGGCGGCCCTGGCGCGCCAATCTGGTCCGGCGGCGATTCGCTCTGGCGCTGTGCATCTTCCCATTTGAAGAGAAGTTCTACGCCGACGCCGGTGTACCGGTGAAATTCATCGGTCATCCCCTGGTGGGAAACGTGAAATCGACGTTGACGCGGGAAGAATTCTGCAGGAAATACAGTCTTATAGAGGGGCACCCTATCATCACGATCCTGCCGGGCAGCCGGCGGGGAGAAATTGCGCACCATGTGCCAGTCCTGGTCGAAGCTTTGCAGGAGATTCGAAACACCTTTGCAGGCAAACTGGAGCTTGTGCTCGCCGTGGCCCCGGGGCTGAACTTGGGACAACTAAAAGTGATGTTCCCGGCGCAGTGGCAAGTCAAATTCATGGAGCAGGATACCTACAACGCCGTGGCCGCAGCGGACCTGGCGATTGTCTCCAGCGGCACGGCGACCGTGGAAACCGCGCTGCTCGGAAAGCCGATGATTGTCGTCTATCGCTTGTCTCCCCTGACGGCCAAACTGGCGAAACCCTTGGTGAGCACCAAGTATTTCAGTATGGTGAATCTGATCGCCGGGCGCGCGGTAGTGCCCGAATTAATCCAGGATGACTTCACTCCGCGGCGCCTTGCCGAGGAAGCGGCGAAGCTGCTGTCCTCATCCGAAGAGGGCAAAAGGCACGTAGAAGAGATGTGCGAGGGCTTGGCCGAAGTGCGTGAGCTGCTGGGACCGCCCGGAGCGGTCGAGCGCGCGGCTGATGCGATTGCCGTTTACTTGCAGGCAGGCGAAAGCAACGCGAACTGAGGGGTTTGGTATCCTATACAAGTACAGGAAAGCTGGATTGAACCCACTGGAAAGGGGTCCGATGGCCCTTCGTCGAAGAGTCTTTGGCACGTACTTCATTTTTGCACTGCTCGTTCTCGGTCTGGGCGCAGCGCCCCTCCGCGCGCAGGTTCCCGCCCCTGCAAATTTTCTCGCCCAACACTACGAGGTATCCGCAACCTTGGACGCTATCGGTCAGTCCATTTCCGCCATCGCGAAAATCGATTTCAAGGCCACAGAAGCCTCCAGCAGCGTGCGCGTCGAACTTCATCCGAATCTGGTTGTAAAGGAAGTCAAAGGCTCGGACGGCAAGCCGCTCAGTTTCTTGCGGGACAATCAGAATCCCCTTTTTGTCATCGTGCAGTTGCCAACCCCGGTGGCCGCGGACGGCCACGTCACCCTCACCTACACTTATGCCGGACTCCTGGCCAACGAAGAGAACAGCCCTGTGCCCGGTGTCCGCGCGGCGGTCATCAATAAAGACGGCGCGTATCTGCTCCTGCCCGCACGGTGGTTTCCGCTGACGAACTTCCCTTCCAATCGCTACACGGCAACTTTCCGCCTGAACGTGCCGGACACGTTCGCGGTCGCAGGGACTGGCAAGTCCACGGCTCCGACGCCGATGGCCGCAAGGAACGCGGTCGAGGGCGGGCGGCTCCAGTACACCTTCGAATGCAAGAGCCTCGCGCCCCATGGAACCTTTTTGGTGGGCAATCTCCAACTCAATCCCAAGCAGGCTGAAGGAATAAACGTCTCGGTTTATGCGCCGAGAGCGGCGTCGGCCAATGCGGGGGATTTTGCGGCGAGCGCGGCCCGGGCCGTAATCATCTTTTCCGATATGTTCGGGCCCGTTCCTGACCCGGCTCTGACGATCATCCAGTTGCCGGACGGAACGCTTCGCGACTTTGCCGCTCCGGGAGTCTTGCTGCTCAGCCAGCGCAGCTGGGACCCCAAAGCCAGCGATCGCACCATCGCGCGACTGGTCGCCTCGCAATGGTGGGGCGTCCAGGTCTTGCCGGCAACGCCGGGAGACGTGTGGATATCGGACGGGCTGGCGCGGTATTCCGAGGCATTGTACGCCGAGCAGAATGCCGGCAAGGAAGCGGGGCTAAAGGCCGTAGACGAATTCGCCGTGGGCGCGCTCATGTATGAAGATGCCGCACCCGTGGCCCAAGCAGCGCGGCTGGCGCCCTATTCTCCGGATTACCGATCTGTGGTGATGAACAAGGGCGCGATGCTGTTTCACATGTTGCGCGCGCAGATGGGCGATGTGGCCTTCAAATCTGCGCTGCATGATTTCTATTTTCAATTCGCGGAAAAAAGTGCGCGCATTGAAGATTTTGAAAAGATCGCCGAGCGCCGCGCGCCGGTATCCGTGAAGCTGTCCCAGCAGGAAGCGCCAAACCTCCGGAGCTTCTTCGCGCAGTGGCTGAACTCAACCGGCGTGCCGGAGTTTTCGCTGGATTACGTAGTGTACCGCACGCCCAAGGGTTTTCGCGTCATCGGGAAGATCAAGCAGCCGCTGGACACGTTCCGTATGCCGGTGGACCTGCGCATCGATACTGAAGGAAATCCAGAGCAGAAAACAATCGACGTAATCGGCACGGAATCAGGCTTCACGGTGGAAACCTTCGGACGGCCAAAGCCGGGCGGGATTAAAGTCGACCCCAACAACGTGATCCTGAAGGGCAGCGTCTCGCTACGCGCGCGGGCGGCGGTAGCGCGAGGCGAAGAACTTGCCGAGCAGGGACGCTTCTACGACGCCATCGGTCAGTATCAGCGCGCCCTTTCCATCCAACCAAACCGGCCGCTCGCGAATTTCCGGATGGGCGAAGCCTTCTTCTATCAGAAGAACTATCAGGCATCCGCGAACGCCTTTCGCGAGGCCTTGCAGACCGTGGCCGAGCCGGCCGAGAAGTGGACGGAAGTCTGGAGCCATATTTATCTGGGAATGATTTTTGACGTGCTGGGGCAGCGCGAACGCGCCGTCAACGAATACAGCAAGGCAAAACAAACGAACGACAATACGGGCAACGCGCAGCAGTCCGCGGAAACCTATCTGAAGAAACCTTACAGCGAAGGCGGGGTCTCTGTGTCGGCTCCAGCGACGGACATAAAACCGAAGCCATCAACCGCCGCAACCATTGCTGCTCCCGCCTCCGGCGATAAGCCCGTTTTGAAGAAGCCTCCTCCCCCGCAGTAGTAGAAATCGTTTTGCAGGTCCAGGCTTCAGCCTGTGCTAACCATAACTCAACTGCGATTCCGCGAACTTTAAATCCGCGGCTCAATCCCCGACAAACCGATGAGCCGCGCCCCAGACACTCCCTTTTGCTGGATGAGCACTTGGAACCGTTCTCCCATCCCTTCGGGGTGGATCAGCGTCTTGAGTTGCAGCCGCGCGCGAACATGGTCCGCCTCGGTTTCTCCGTCATCGTCAAGGTCCGCGAATTCATTTCGCTGCCCGAGCGCCACCAGAAATGCCGTCTGTGACGTGAGCCCGGAAGTCTCAAGCCCGGATCGTTTGCCCCAGACCTCGAGAGCGGTGAAATTGACATGCGCGGTCAAGTCTTGTTGACCTGGCGAATCATAATAATTCTCCGTCGCACGATGATTCTGATACGCAAGGACCGTGCCGCGCATGTGATGGTCGTCGAAGAGTTCCCCGGCGCGATGACCGTAGTCGATCGTGAGAACGTATCCGCGCTCGAGGCGGCACCCGACTTCCGTAATCCAGTCGCAAGCTTCGAGTCCGGCTTCCGCTTGCTGGCCTTCGTGAAGAATGATTCCCTGCGTCGCGCAATATTCAGTGATGGCGCAAGTAGAAAGTTCCGCGATGTGATCCACAAATCGCCCGTCCGTAAACCCGACGAAAATTTCTTTTGGCGCGCCGCCTTGCAGGACCACGCGGTGCACGGGCAGCGCGTCAACCAACTCATTGGAGAAAAGACAGCCGGCGGAAATACGGGGTGGGATCTCGGCCGAAACCGTGGCGTGTCCCGCCTCCGCGTGCTGCTTCAGACGTCCTGCAGTCTGCTCGCGGCGTGAAGCAGATCGCTCAACGGCCATGTAGTTCAGTGCACGATAAAAATCGGAAAGCTTTAAAGCGCTGAAATCGAGAATGTGCGATGCGAGCCGTCCAACACCCGCGCCGGCTTCGACGAGCATGAATTTCTCTGGCAATCCGAGATGTTCCCACATCTCCGCGAACTGCCGGGCGAGAAGACGTCCAAAGATAGGGTGAACATCCACACTCGTGTAGTAGTCAGCGAAACGCCTGGATTCCGTTTTGCTGTAGTACCCATGAATCGGATGGTAGAGGCATTCGCGCATGTAGTCGGCGAATGTGAGCGGGCCGTAGCGCCGAATCCGGTCGGCGAGCAATTCCGCGAGCGGCGTCACGCGCCTTTCACTCCCGCGGCGTCCGAGGCAGGCTCCGCCAGAATCTGTTTCCACACGCGTTTGAAGATTCCTTCGGCCGCTTCATCGAAAAGTACGAAATAAACCGTTTCGATCGACGTTTCGCCGCGCAGGTGCTGCGCTGCTTCTCCAAGCATTATCTTCGCGCATTCCTTCAGCGGGAACCCGGCGATGCCCGTGCCGACAGCAGGAAATGCGATGGATTTGAAACCGCGTTCATTGGCGATCCTCAAGGAATGCGCGGTGGAATTCCGCAGACTGCCGGCGCTGGTTTTCCCGCCGAGCTGCATGCTGGCCGCGTGGATCACGAAGCGCGCCTTCAGTTTCCCCCCGGTGGTGATGGCCGCGTAGCCGACAGGAATACTGCCAATGGCGTCGCACTCGCGCTGAATCTGCTCGCCACCTTTGCGGCGAATCGCTCCGGCAACACCCGCACCGAGAACCAAATCGTTGTTCGCGGCATTGACGATAGCGTCCGTTTCCATCTCGGTCAGATCGCCCTGCTGAATGACGATTTTTTCGGCAAACGGTTTCATGAGGGATTCTCTTCGTTTCGGGCCGGCTAGGCCTTTTTCTCAGCGGCTCTTTGCTGCGAGTAATCGTAGACGCCGCGGCCCGTCTTGCGGCCCAGGCGCCCCTCCTGCACGTACTGGCGCAGCAGGGAATTGGGACGATACTTTTCGCCGAGCGTGCGATGCAAATACTCAAGAATACTGAGCCGGACGTCGAGACCTACGAGATCCACGAGCTCGAACGGACCCATCGGATGATTGAGGCCCAGCTTCAGGGCTTTGTCGATGTCCTCCGGGGATGCGACGCCCGCTTCGAGCATATTGAAGGCTTCGTTGCCAATGAGCGCATTGATGCGCGTAGTGATGAAACCGGGAGCCTCGTTCACGATGACAACTTCTTTTCCCATCCGGCCCGCGACTTCGCGGCAAGTGGCAACCGTTTCGTCGGAAGTATGAAGCGTCCTGACGATCTCAATCAGCTTCATTTTCGGAACCGGATTGAAAAAATGCATCCCGACACAGCGATCGCGGGAAACCGTGACGTCCGTAAAATCCGTAATCGAAAAAGATGAAGTATTACTCGCAAAAATAGCGCCGCTTTTCGCGAACTTGTCGAAAATGGTGAAAAGCTCGAGTTTCATTTCCAATTCTTCCGGAACCGCTTCGATGATGAGGTCCGCATCGCGTATTGCATCCTCGACGCTACTCGCCGTGCTGATCAGTGAAAGAGCCTTGTCGCGTACGCTGGCTTCGACTTTCCCCTTCGCAACTCCTTCGTCGAAAGATTGCCGGATCCAACCGACGGCCTTTTCAAGCATGGGACGCGAAATATCTTCGAGGATGGTGTTATAGCCGCCGAATGCCGCGGCGTACGCAATTCCCCGCCCCATCGTCCCCGCACCAATCACCGCTATCGTCTTCACGCTCATTCAAAGGGCTCCGGTCAAGAGAAGCTGTTTCTCAATATCGCGGGATGTTCGGATCGACCTCGAGTGACCAGCGCTCGATCCCGCCCGCCAGCGACTTGGCTTTTTCAATTCCTTGAAACCGCAGCCACGCCGCCGCGTCCAGACTACGCATGCCGTGATGGCAATAGCAAATCACTTCGTCCACATCGGGAAGCGTCTGCAAACTCGCGGCCAGCGAGCCCAACGGAATCAGTGTTGCGCCCTCGATTTTGCAAACCTGCTGTTCCCAAGGCTCGCGCACATCAATGAGAACCAATTTTTCACCGCGGTCGAGCCGCGCCTTCACGTCCGCCGGTGTAATTTCTAATTCGTCCATCTAGTCTGCCTTCCAAACTGGTTTGCGCTTTTCCAGGAAAGCGAGAACGCCTTCTTGCGCGTCATGTATCTTCATTAGCACTGATAAGTATACGCGTTCCACTTCTTCGAGTTGCTTTGCGAATTCATCGTAGGGGAGGTTCCACAAGGTCTTGCGCGTCAGCTGAAGAACGCTGGGACTCAACGCGCGCAGTTCTTCAAGCAATTTGCCAACGGCGTTACGAAGTTCCGAATCAGGAACAACACGCGTGACCAGGCCTATGCGCTCGGCTTCGGCCGCTGCGATTTGGCGTCCAGTGAGGATGAGATCAGTGGCGGCGCGGGTTCCGATCAGGTGAGGCAAAGTCACCATCGCCACGGGGGGAAAACAACCCAGCTTGATTTCGGGTTGGCCGAATTGCGCGGATTCCGTAGCAATCACAAAATCGCAAAAAGTTGCCAGCTCCATGCCTCCGCCGAGGCAGTGTCCGTGTACGGCTGCAATTTTCATGCAATCGGCTTTCGAAAGCCGGCGAAAAATGGTGTGAAATGCGGAGAGCATTTTGCCGACGCGTTCGGGAGTGTGATCCGAGATTTCCGCGCCAGCGGAAAAAGCTCTGGGGCCCGCGCCCTGAAAAATCACGAAATTCGATTCCGGGAGGGCGCGTTGCAGCGCCGCATCCAGCGCTTCCATCATTCGAATGTCGAGAATATTGAGCGGCGGGCGATCCAGCGTGATCCAGGCCGTGCGGCGCTCGATACGAATCGAAATGGTTTCGCGGGAGTCGGTCACCATCGTGAAAAAGCGCGGGTCAAAGAATTTACTTGCCCTGAAATTTGGGAGGACGCCGTTCGAAGAAAGCGCTAATCCCCTCGCGGCAATCCTCGGAGAGATAGCAGCGAAGTTGTTCCTGAACTTCGTTGTCGAGGGCGCGAGCGAGATCCTTCTCGCCTCTGGCAAAAAGCTCTTTCTTCACCGCGCGAATGGCCAGGTACGGACCCTGCGCAATTCTCTGCGCTAGCCTTTTTACTTCCGATTCGAGCTGCGCGGCAGGAACGACGTGATTGACAATCTCGAGTGCGAGCGCAGTTTTCGCGTCGATCATGTCTCCGGTGTAGAAAAGCTCGGCGGCTTTCGCGGGGCCGACCAGCTGCGGCAGCAAATACGTTCCACCAAAATCAGGAAACAAGCCGACCTTGGCAAAGTTCTGGCCGAACGTCGCGTCTTCGGATGCGATTCGTATGTCCGCGGCGAGCGCGAGGTTCATACCCGCGCCTGCCGCCGCACCGTTTACCGCGGCAATTACTGGCTGCGGCATGGTGCGCATCTTCAAGACCATTTGCATGCCCGCGCGCAGCAAGGGCTCCAGTTCCTTGGTCGCTCCGGTCTCGCGGCCCTTGCGCAAAAGTCCAAGATCGCCTCCCGCGCAGAAGGCGCGGTCAGCCCCGGTGATCACTACCACGCGAACCTCGGGATCCGCCGCGATACGGCCAAGCGCTTCATCTATCGCTACGCCAAGCTCGTTATTGAGCGCGTTCATCCGGTCGGGACGGTTCATCACCAATGTGGCGATGCCATCATGCTTCCCCTCAAGGAGGACCGGCGCTGATGGAGCTGCTTGGGGCGTATTGCTCATGAATTTTCCTGCGTCAATGCTTTGGAGCGATCCGCTCTTTTTCGATGCGCGTGATCAGTTGCGCAAGTTTTCGAAAATGCCGGAGTTTCTCGCTCCTGCCTTGGGTGTTCGCCCCGCTGGTGGAGGGCAGGACGTAAACTCGGGCGCCGTAGAGCGATTCTTTCTGTATGCCGTATTTGCACTTGCGCTGGGAGAACTGTTCGTACGTGAGCTTCCCATTGAACGCCACGACGTGCGGAGTAAATTCTTCGAGCTTCTGCGAAAGCACGATGCGCCCCTCGGCGAAATCTTCGCGCTTCAGTTCTTCGATGCCCTTCGTCGGGCGTTTTACGAGATCGGTGAGCCCAATGCCGAATTCAATGACCCGCTTGTCATCGTGGTAATCGAAGGGCTCCGGGACCACACCGCCTGCATAGAGCATGGGCCAAAATTGGTTCGCGCGGCCGGCGTAGTAGTGGCCCACGCGCACCGAGGACTCGCTCGGATTACAACCGACGATCACCAGCTTCATGCCTTTGCGGAGATGGTCTGGAAGTGTTCGCATTACGCCAGCTTACTATGCCTTTGGGGCGAAGTTTCTTCCCCTTGAAATTCGCGCGCGCCTTTCGACACAGGTGGCCAAGTCTAACTCGTCGCCTTCCCCGACAGGTGCAAAACTCGGACAACTCCAAGTCCAAATCATTATGCCGCAACGACTTACGAAGGCAAGGCCTTTACCCGAACACCGGCGGCGATCTTTCGTCCGAAACTCTAGGTGGCCGGAAAATGGTTGTCAAGAGCTTGTGATTGCAGATTGAGCGTAACTTTTGCGGTTTTTTTGAATCCCAAGAGCAGGGCCTACATCCAAACAAGGGTACTTCAGAGGTGTTTCGTTGCTCTGTGCTACCTTTATGGATGGGAAAGTGAGGCAGTGGCCGGTCATCGGCCCTCTTCCATTCTTGAGCGCGACAAACCCTCACCGATTGCCTTCCGGAATTGCCAAGGAGGACGAACCCCTGCTCGTGGCTGCGGCCAAGCGGGGGGATGCGGCTGCGTTCGAAGAGCTGGTCAACCGCTATGAGCAGAAGATCTTCCGGCTGACCATGAACATCACCCGAAATCGCGAAGATGCTGAAGACGCCATGCAGGATGCTTTTCTCAAGTCCTACTCGCACTTGAAGGACTTCCAGGAGGATTCGCGTTTCTATACCTGGCTCGTGCGCATCGCGGCGAACGAAGCGCTGATGCGCTTGCGAAAGCGGCGGCCCAATCAGTTCTCCCTGGACGAACCCATCGAGGGCGATGACGATTTGATGCCGCGTGAGCTGGAAGACTGGGGGCCCAGCCCCGAGCAACGGTTCGCTCAAACAGAGATGCACGAGATTTTGTCCGACGTGATTGACAAGCTCGAACCCGATTTTCGTGTGGTTTTCGTGCTGCGTGACATCGAAGAACTTTCCACGGAAGAAACCGCCAAGACGCTTGGGATTTCGGTGCCGGCGGTAAAATCGCGGCTCCTCCGCGCGCGGCTTAAACTCCGGCAGAAACTGAATCGCTATTTTCGGCAAGGCGGCACAAATTGAATTGCAAAAGCGTCATTCGCGAGATTTCCGACTTTATCGATGGTGCACTTGAGCCAGCGGAAAAGCAGGAACTGGAGCAGCACCTGGGACATTGCGAAGACTGCAAAATGGTTGTGGACCAGACGAAGCTGACGGTAGACGTTTTTTGTGATTCGGAACCTATTGAACTTCCCAGCGACGTGAGATCCCGGTTGCACGAAGCCCTGCGCCGCAAGCTCAGCGAAAGAAGACAATAGGATTCTTCAAGAAGCACTTACCGGCCCCTGGACCGGTCGGTCCAAAGAGGCAATTCCCTTCCCAGTTTTTTATCTCTCGCCAGGGCATACACTTTCATCGCCACGGCCAGATCCCACGACGCAATTCCATTGGATTTGAACAGCGTCACCTCGGCATCGCTGGTCCTGCTGCTGGTTTTCCCGGCGACTACATCGGAAAGCTTTTTGACGCCGGTCCAGCAGATTTCATCGCCGTGAAACGCGATGATGAGGTCGCCTGCCTCCTGGCGCGATTGCTCGACGGAATCGACCGTGATGACGTCGGCACTGGCCACCGCTTCGTCATCGAGCTCGCGCTTGTGCGCATGGTTAGCGCCGATCGCGTTGATGTGGACACCCGGGGTCAGATCCGCGCCGCTGAGGACAGGTTGCGAAGCAGTCGTCGCTGTACACACAATATCTGCGCCACGGGCTGCCTCTCCGGCGGAGGCAGACGAAAGCACGGGAATCCCGAGCCGCGCGGACATCTCCTTGCAAAACTTCTCGCGCTTGGTTGCGTCGCGGCCGTAGGCTCGTGCTGATTCGAGCTTTCGAACGGCGGCCACGGCTTCGAGCTGAGTTCTTGCCTGTCCACCTGTGCCTATGATGGCGGCGACGCGAGCTTCTTTGCGGGCCAGGAATTTGGTGGCCACACCGGAGGCGGCGCCGGTGCGCAATTGGCCCATGTAATCGGCTTCAATCAAAGCGAGCAGGTCACCCGTGGCCATTTCGTAGAGCGGCACGAGAAAGCAAAGCTTGCCATGGACGTAAGTGTATTGCTTCATGGCGATGAAGCCGCGCGAGTAATCGGCCGCGGCCATGTAATGGAAGAAGCCTCCACCGGGCAGTTCGAATCGCCGGCGCGGATGCACTACGACTTCGTCCAAGGCTTGTTTGCGTGAGATCTCCTCGACCGCCTCAATGGCCAGCGGCATGTTTAGAACTTCACGTACCTCGGCTTCGCTGATATGCAGCGTCATCGTTGCGCTCTCCAACTTATTCTCTTACGGATGCGCTTGCATTGCCGCAGGCTTTGGTGCATTCACCGAACTCCGTTTGGCGGCCGAATCATGGCCTTCGCGAATGCGACGCACAACCGTCTGGTTCAATCGATACACGCGCTCTTCCTTGATGTTATCCATCACGCGAAAACGGAACTCCGGTTCGCCCTTCGGCCCCTTGCCAACGTGCACGGGCAATTGGCCGCAGAGGTTATTTTCGATGAATGCCGTCTCGTAGCGGGTTTTCTTCGCGTACCACGTGTAAACGCGAAGCGCGCTGAAGTCGCAGGCCTGGCCTTCCGGTCCGCGAGCGGCGGCAACGAGATATTGCGGCTTATCACCGGAGGGATCGCTGACTCGATTGAGTTCAAACCAGGCGAGGGGACGCAAGTTGGCAGAGGCCGCACCTTCACGAACGGCATCCGGAAGGTCGAGTTCGATGAAACGCCCGATGACCCAGCCGGAGATCGGAACGGTTTGATCCCCAGGCTGCGTAGTCGTATTGGCGTCAGCCGCACGAGCGGCGTTTTCACCGGGCGGACGGGTGGCCAGTCCGCGAACGAGAAACCAATCTTCCTTTTTCGTTTCCGCCGACTCGCCGGAGGAATCTTTTTCCTCCGTGCTCTGCACCCAATCGGCGGTTGCGCGGCCGACGACCTCAACGGGAACGCCGCGGCTAAAATGGTAGAGGCGCGGCGTCGCTCGTCCAGGCTCGACATGAAGATTTGTGGCCGTTTTGGTACGGCCGCGCGCCTGGACAGGCATCGTGCGAACCTGGTTCAGGAGTTTGACGCTGCGCTGCCACAACACCGGATCCATCAGATTTCGGGCGTCCACCCAGCCGACAGCCCCGGCGGCGGTACGGACTTCAACGTTGTCATTGCGGCGAGCGATTATGGAGACGCGATCGCCGAAGTGCAGCATGCCTAGCGGCTCGCGCACCTGCGCGACTCTGCCCCAGAGGGTCACGCTCCGCTCACTGACGAAGGCTTCGCCCAGCGTTTCGTGCTTCGGCCGGAACCACCAGGCAAAGAGGCCCACGAGGCAAAGCAAGGGCACGGCAATCAGGAGCTTTCTCTTCATGCGCCGTCGACGACATCCACGTTCATGGCCTTCGCCGTCATTCCACGTCCCGTCTCGTTTGATTCCATAGAGATTGTACCTGAAAGTTTGCTTGCGCCACGGCCGCTGAGGGCGATGCGTTTCTGTTAAGATGCGAAGGCGCAGAGCGTGAAATTTCTGGTTCGGATCGTGGAGGACACTCGATGAAGTCGCTCAATTCCCTTCAGCCAGTGGGTTTGCTGGCCCTGCGATTGGCCATGGGGATCATTTTCTTCTCTCATGGCTATCCGAAGCTGGCACATCAGGGCGCAGGGATGCAGGGATTTTTTGTGCAGCATGGGCTGCCGGGGAATTTCGTGTATATCGCAGGAGTGTTTGAAGTCTTCGGCGGACTGCTGCTGGTTCTGGGGTTGTTCACGCGGGGAGCCGCGCTACTGTTGGCGATTGAAATGGGAGTGGCGATCTGGAAAGTGCACAGCAACGCCGGCTATTTGGCCGTGCACGAGTACGAGTTTCCTTTGACATTGCTGACGGCCTGCTTCGCGCTGGCCAGCGTAGGAGCAGGAACAATTTCGCTCGATTACCCGCTGCTTGAAAACGGAAAGAGCAGGACTAGGTTTTCCCAAAAGTCGAAAAGTTGAGGGTTTCGCCTTGGGAAAGAATGAGAACTAGGACGACGACGCGGTCGATGTCGCGGACATTCCTGTGTAGCCCTCCGGCACGGCGATCCAGAGGATGATATAGAGCAAGACGCCCGTCCCCGCGCAGAGGACGGCCAGTGCCCACAACACCCGAACCAGGAGTGGGTCGAGATCGAAATAATCGGCCACTCCGGCGCACACACCCGCGATTTTTCGATCGTTGATCGAGCGCACAAGCTTTTTGCGCGAGTTGTACGCAGGAGGAGCAGATGGAGCTGCCCCTTCCGGCTGTTTTGCGCCGCAGTTGTAGCAGAACTTAGACCCGGCCGCGATGTCCTTTTGGCAATTTGGGCAAGTCATAGAGTCACCCTCGCAGAGCAATACGGGCTTGCTCTCTGTCTCAGATACGTAAATAGCCCGAGGAAAGTTTCCCGAATCGGCAGTTTAAGCCCAATTGGCTCAATACTCCAAGAGTTGCTTCACCGCGGCGCTGATATGGCCCGTCTGCGGAAGGATCACGTCCTCGAGCTTCGGCTGATAGGCGCAGAACGTATCCAAGGCGGCGACGCGCTTCACGGGGGCGTCCAGCTCTTCGAAGAGTTCGTCGGCGATACGCGCGGCGATTTCCGCACCGTAGCCCCAGCTCAGCATGTCTTCATACGCCACAATGACCCGGTGCGTCTTTCGAACCGTGGCGGCAATGGCTTCCCAATCATACGGGGAGAGTGAGCGAAGATCGACGATTTCGACGGAGATGCCTTCGCGTTCCAACTGCGCGGCGGCTACTTCCGTGCGATGGACCAACGCGCCGTAGGTGATGATGCTTACACCGGTGCCCTCTTTTACCGTGCGCGCCTTCCCAAAGGGAATCGTAAAATCCGGTCCGGGATTTTCCGAACGGTTGTAGGGCTGGCGGTACAAGTGCTTGTGCTCGAGGAACAGGACCGGGTCATCGCAGCGGACGGCCGTACGCAAAAGGCCGGCTACGTCCAGGGCGGTGGAAGGCATCACCACGCGGAGGCCGGGACAGTGCGTGAAAATCGATTCACCGCTCTGGCTGTGATACACGCCGCCGCCGGTGAGGTAGCCGCCGATCGGTACGCGAAGTACCACAGGCGCTTTGAACGCGCCGTTCGAACGCCAGCGCATCACGCAAAGCTCGTCGCGAATCTGCATCATGGCAGGCCAGATGTAGTCGAAGAATTGAATCTCGGCAACGGGCTTCAAACCCCGGGTCGCCATGCCGATGGCGCGGCCGACGATGCTGGCCTCCGCCAGCGGCGAATTGAAAACGCGATCGCTCCCATACTTGCGTTGCAGCCCCGCGGTCGCTTTGAAGACCCCGCCCTTCCCCTTCACGCGCTTGAGGCTCTCTTCACGGCTGGCGTCGGCCACGTCTTCGCCAAAGATCGTGATGCGCTCATCCCGCGCCATTTCGTCCGAGAGCGTTGCGGCAACCATTTCGACCATGGTCTTGGGTGCGCCGTGAAAATGCGGTTGCCACTCGAATGCGGGAGAGGTGGGATCCACCTCAGGCGAATAAACGTTCGTCCCAACGGAGTCGACCAAAGGCTCTTCGGCGGCAAGAGCCTGATCCGCAGCTTCGCGGACTTCGTTATCAATTTCGGCTTCCAGGGATTCAATCTGCTTCTGATCCAGCACGCCTTCGCGAACCAGGACCAGCGCTAATTTTGAAAGCGGATCGCGTCGAGCTTCTTCTTCGCGCTCGTCAGCGGACTTGTAAAGCTTCTCGTCATCGGAAAGCGAATGGGAATACGGACGCGTCACATGCGCGTGGATGAGCGCCGGGCCGCGGCGCTCGCGGCAATACTCCACCGCCTCTTTGCAAGCGGAATAGCTTTCGAACGGATCTGTGCCGTCGACTTCCGCAACGTGCAATCCCGGAAAACCACGGACGAGTTTGGAAATGCTTCCGCCGGCGGTCTGTACTTCGACAGGAACTGAAATGGCATAGCCGTTATCTTCGATGAGATAGAGGAGCGGAAGCTTCTTGGCGCAAGCGACGTTCAGGGATTCCCAAAATTCGCCCTCGCTGGTGGAGCCCTCACCACCTGAGACGTACACGATTTCATCGGGCTCGTAACTCACGTGTTCTCCGAGCGGCGCCTTCTTTGCCTGGGCCAGGGCCTTGGGGCGGCCTTCGTAATAAAGAGTGGCTTCGGCGGCGCCCACGGCTTGGACGAATTGCGTACCCGTGCAGGAGGACTTGCTGACGATGTTCCATTTTGCATGGCCCCAATGGGAGGGCATCTGCCGGCCACCGGAGCTGAGGTCATCCTTTGCTCCGACTGCTGCGAGGAGGTTCTCTAGGGGAGTTACCCCAAGCATGAGGCAAAGAGCGCGATCGCGATAATAGGGATAAAACCAGTCGACGCCGGGGCGGAGAAAGAGTCCCATGACGGCGGTGATCGCTTCATGCCCGGCGCTGGAAATCTGAAAATAGATTTTGTTCTGGCGCTTCAGCTGGATTTCGCGATCATCCAGCCGCCGCGATAGGTACATCGTGCGGTAAAGGCGTATCAGCGTTTCGTGATCGAGGCCGTGAACTTTGGGGGCGTCAAGTTTTCCCACTTTGACGCGCGTTTGTGACGCCATTCGTTCTGCCCTCGCCCTTGGGATCGGGGTTCTTGCGTCCGCGGGATTCAATTATAGCGGATTTCGTTGTTCGACTGCTTAAATTGACCTGCCAAGTGCATCTGAGCCGTGGCAGAAACAGACCAAATTGGCCTTATCAGGACATACCAACCCCAAGCGTTTGTGGGGTCGGGTCAATCTAGCGATTCGAACTGCTGATCGGCGTTCTCGAATTCCGGATCGGATTGCTGGATTACCTTCGGAGATGCGCTTTTGAAAGGCTCCTCCGATGGGATACGCGCAACCCAGCGCTGTTCAGAAAGTTTTTCGTGGGAGGAAAAGTACAAACGCACGAGCAAACTTACTTTGCCATCGGCGGCGGATTTTGACTTTTCTGTAATTGACTCACTCGGCTTGTCCTTCGACCTTCCCTTGGCCTTGGGAGAAGGCGCCTGACTTTCCGCGGCCACCGTCTTGGCGCTCGCCTCTCCCGCGGGGCTCCCGGGGCGATCGAGTTTGTAGAGGAGTTTCTTGTCCAAGCGGAACGCTTGCTTCCAACCGTCGAGTTTGTGCCGCGCCAACTGGGCTTTTTCTTCGTCCGTGCCAAAGTCCAATCGGATGTAAATGTGGGACATGCTTTGAGTCTGCGACGCGCTTGAACCTAAGTCAAGTTGACCAGCCGAAAGACGTCGCGGGAATCGGCGCGCCAGCCAACCTTGTAAATTGGGCTTGCAAGCTATGGCGTTTCACGCCATAGTATTTCCTCGACTGGTTTCGAATTGGGTTTCGAATGGAATCACCACGTGACAGGCGCTGGCGTTCGATCTCTGCGAGCATTTGCTTGCTCGTTGTAGTTTTGCTTTATGCACCCTTGGCGGGAGCAGCTTGGTCGTCGTATCAAGCTTCTTGCTGTACTTCTGATCAATGCCCGATCGCGGGGCATCATCATCAAAAAGCTCCTGCTGCACCTGCGAATCAGATGGATTGCGGACACGGAATGCCCGGAATGACGGCGTGCTCGATGTCTTGCTGCCATGATTCGGAACGCTCGATGCTCAGTGCCGTCGCGTTTGTGCTGCCTTCGCCAGTCGTGGTCGTGGCGCCGGCCGGGAGCAAGTCGCCGATCGAGTCGGCGAAACTTATGGATTTTCTGCGTTCGCTTGAACCGCTTTCTCCTCCTCCTCGACTCGCCCCTGCAGCTGCCTGAACTGCTCACTCTACTCACGTTCGCTGAGTCACCCGCGTCGCGGCGTCATCGCTACGCAGTAACGCCATTCCGAGGAGAAAAAGTTCATGTCAGGCCATTTTCGATTGTGCTGTTTCGCTTTTCACAAACTGTTTTTGCCTTGCCTGGTTTTGGTTCTAGTTTTTCAGGGGATCGCCTTTGCCGGAATCTTCGGCACGGTGCGCGGCATCGTTCACGATGCGCAACACCGGCCCATTGAAAACGTGACTGTCGTGTTGCAGGCAACGCAGTCCGACTGGAAAAAGGAAGCCGCCACGGATGGAGAAGGACGTTTTCAGATAGATGCCGTGCCTGCTGGCCTGTACACAATCCACATCGTGCGAGACGGGTTTCGCGACGTGAAGTCGGACTTGACCGTCCTCCCCGATTCCGCGCCGCTGCTTCACTTTCCGATGGAACTGGCCCCGGTACACCAGAGCGTGGAGGTCACCGATTCCGCTCAACCGGTTGACGCAGGATTCTCCACGGCGTCGGCAACGCTGACGCGTGAAGATATTCAAGCCACGCCCGGCGCTTCCCGAACGAACAGCCTCGAATTCATTACCGCCTACACACCCGGCGCCTATATGGTTCACGACCAGCTTCACATCCGCGGCGGCCACCAGGTTTCCTGGCTGATCGACGGCGTGCCCGTTCCAAACACCAACATCGCTTCCAACGTCGGCCCACAATTTGACCCCAAGGACATCGACGTGGTGGAGATTCAGCGCGGCGGTTATTCCGCGGAGTACGGCGATCGGACTTATGGTGTCTTCAATGTGATTCCGCGCTCGGGTTTCGAACGCAACCGTGAAATCGAACTCGCCGCCACCTACGGCAGCTTCCATTCCACCGACAGCCAGATCAGCTTCGGTGATCATACGGATCGTTTCGCGTACTACACAAGCCTGAGTGTCAATCGTACCGATGTGGGCCTGATGACGCCGGAACCGCAAGAGCGGCACGACAATAACAACGGCGCTGGCGGGTTCACTTCGCTGATTTTCAACGCGACGAAGGCAGATCAACTTCGCTTCGTCGGATCGGCCCGAGCGGACTATTTTCAAATTCCAAACACGGCCGATCAGCAACTCATTGGCGTGCGCGATATTCAGCGCGAACGGGACGTCTTCGGAAATTTCTCCTGGGTGCACACCACCAAGCCTGGCATTCTCGTTACGCTTGCGCCTTTCTTCCATTGGAATCGGTCCGCCTATGACGGTTACGATCGCCCGGATCCAAGTCTGCCTCCCGGCAGCCAGGACACTCGGATCATTCCAACCGATCACCATGACTCTCACTATGAAGGTGGCCTCGCGACTCTGGCTGTCACGCGCGGCAGCCACAATGCACGCGCAGGTCTCTATGGCTTCGCGCAGCAAGACGACGCATTCTTTGGCCTCGTGGCCGCCGACGGCTCCAGTGCGCCGCTTAGCCAAGCGGAGCACCCAAGAGGCGGGCTCTTCTCGCTCTTTGCCGAAGACCAGTACCGCATCACCGATTGGCTTACTCTTGACGGCGGGTTCCGCTACACGCATTTCTCCGGTGGGCTCACCGAAGACAACGTCAATCCGCGTGTCGGCGCTGCTCTTCGCGTGCCGAAGCTGAACTGGGTTTTCCGCACCTTTTACGGCCGCTACTATCAAGCTCCGCCTCTTCTCACGGTTTCTGGGCCGCTCTTGCAGCAAGCTATCGACGCAGGCTTCGATTTCCTGCCGCTTCGCGGCGAAAAAGACGAACAGCGCGAATTCGGCCTGACCATTCCCATCCACCACTGGGGGTTTGATATTTCGAATTTCCAGACGCATGTTCGGAATTTCTTCGATCACGACGTGCTCGGCAATGCCAACATTTTCTTTCCGTTGACGATCGATCGCGCCCGCATTCACGGTTGGGAACTGACCGGGCGCTCGCCGCACATCGCGAATCGCCTCCAGGTTTATCTGACCTATTCTCATCAGTTCGTGGAAGGCGCCGGAGCGGTCACGGGTGGTCTCACTGATTTCACACCGCCGGACCAGGGATTTTTTCTCCTCGACCACGACCAGCGAGATACGCTCGGCATCGGCTTTAGCGCTACGTTACCGTGGCGCGCGTTCGCGTCCGGGAATCTGAGCTACGGCTCCGGATTCCTCGACGGAAATGGCCCCAACCATCTTCCCGGCCACACGGAATTTTCGCTCTCGCTCGGAAAATCCTTCGGCGAGCGTTTCCGCGTTTCGTTTACCGCGCAGAACATCAGCGATTCGCGCTACCTGCTTGACAGCGCGAATACGTTTGGCGGGACGCACTGGAATTATCCCCGGCAATTCACGGGAGAGCTTCGCTATCGTTTTCATTTCTAGCGATAGCGCGAGGGCCGTGGCGGAGGCTTGTGGAGTTCCCCCTCCGGCAAGTTTCGCCGCCACGGCCAGATCTTTGAAATTCAGTGGAGTGACAGGCAAATGCGCCGCTTGGCAGCTTTGTTTTTGCTCATTTCAGGATTGGCGATCTTGTTTTTGACAGGTTGCAAGTCCAAGCCTCCGGAGAGTCATTACCCCATTCAGGCGGAGGTCATTGCCATGGATCTGCCTAGGAGACTTCTGATCGTGCAGCATGGCGACATCCCGGGCTTCATGCCTGCGATGACCATGAGCTATTCGATCGCCGTTCCGAAGGAAGTCGAAACTCTCGGAGCCGGCGACAAAATCAGCGCGGATTTGGTCGTTTCCGAAGGCAAAGCGCGCCTGGAGAAAATCGTCTTGCTCGAAAGGGCCAAACCGGCTACCGCCGTCTCAACGGAAAGTTCGCCACACAAGTGAGCTGGACTTGTTGCGCGGGCTGCTCACCACGGCTACACTGCTCACTGAATTCAAGACACGGCGATGGGGTTCGCCATAACCGTGCCGATTTTTGGTGATCGGCTCTGATGACTCCTGGTAGCTTGCCCAAGCTTTTTGGGGCTAAGCGGAACCAGGAGTTTTTTGTTTGTGGACCACGCGCTAGTTGTGCGCCCGCTGTGGCAGGCGGCGGATCGGAGATGCTTTGCGTATTGCGTTAATTGCGCTGTTTGGCGCCATTGGCACCCTTGCGCGTTACGGCCTTCAAGGCGTCGTGCAAATTCGTCTGGGGAGCACCTTTCCCTACGGCACGCTGCTGGTTAATTTGACGGGGTGTTTCCTCCTGGGCTTGGTCGGGCAATTCACGATGAATCGACTGGTGATTTCGCCGGATTGGCGCGTGGCCATTGCGGTAGGGTTCTTCGGTGGCTACACCACGTTCTCCAGCTTTGGCTGGGAAACAGCAAAGCTGCTCGAGGAAGGAGCGTGGCTCCGCGCGTCGGCTTATGTGGGCGCAAGTGTGGTGGCAGGACTGCTTCTTTCGGTTGCAGGAATTCGTCTAGCGAATAGGTTCTAGGGGCCGTGATGACACACGAAAAATTCGAAGGCGAGCGCACGCTGATGCGCATCCACATCGGCGAATCGGACAAATGGCACGGAAAGCCGCTTTACGACGCCATCGTGGAGATGCTGCGCAAAGACGGCTTTTCCGGCGTCACCGTGCTGCGCGGCGTGGCTGGCTACGGTGGGTCGAGCGTCTATCACACGGACAAGATTCTCCGTTTGTCCCAGGACCTGCCCATCGTGCTCGAGGTCATCGAGTCCACCGAGCGCATCGAAAAAATTCTCCCTCGCCTCGACGAAATGGTCGAAGGCGGCCTCATCACCTTGGAAAAAGTGCGAGTAATCCTCTACCGCGCCGCCAAGAAATAAATTTGGAAGGCGGCAGCCTAGCGCCGCTATTGGCGCAGACTCCTCTACTTCAATATCCCACCGCGCGTCAAAAGCTTATCCGGCTAGTTCCGAACTTTTAACCGTAAACTTTCAACTGTAAACTGCTTTCCCATGTCTGACGCCTCAGATAAACAATCCTGGCTCAACCGCACGGTTCTCGGCGTTGGCCTCACAAGCCTCTTCAGCGACTGGAGCCATGAAACCGCCACAGCCATCCTGCCGGCGTTCCTGGCCGCGATCGGTGCAGGGCCGGCGTGGCTCGGCGCCATCGAGGGCATCGCCGACGGCCTTTCCAGTTTCACAAAACTTGCTGCCGGCTACTACACGGACCGCCTGAAACGCCGCAAGCCTCTCGCCGTCTTCGGTTACGCTTTCACTGCGTTCGCAACCGCATCCTTTGCCTTCGCGACTCATGCCTATCCTGTGCTCTTCGGCCGCGTCGCCGCGTGGCTCGGCCGCGGCGTGCGTTCGCCCGCGAAAAAGGCTCTGCTCGCTGCCGACGTGGCGCCGCATGCCTACGGCCGCGCGTTCGGTTTCGAACGATTGATGGACACGGTAGGAGCCATCGCCGGTCCACTTACCGCTCTCTGGCTGCTCGAAGCGACCGGTCACTCCTATCGCAAAGTTTTTCTTTGGACGCTTCTGCCGGGCCTCGTCGCAGCGACAATCTTCTGGATTTTCGTGCGCGAACGGCACATCGCCGCCCGGCCTCAGCGCTCTTTCTTACTGGGCCTCAAAGCGCTGCCAATTCCCTTCCGGCGCTTGCTGCTTGGCGTCGGCATTTTCGGCGCAGGCGATTTCTCTCACTCCCTGCTAATCCTCTACGCCTCGCGCATGCTAGCGCCAATGCACGGCATGGCGCGCGCCGCCAGCATTGCCGTCGGCCTGTACGTATTGCACAACGTCTTCTATGCGGGCTCGGCGTATCTCAGCGGCTGGTTGAGCGACCATGTTCCAAACCGCAAATCCGTCCTCGCCGGGGGATACGCGCTGGCTGGCGTGACAGCGCTCCTCCTATGCAGCGGCACCCACTCCTTGTGGCTGCTCGCCATCATCTTTATCCTCGCCGGTCTCTACGTCGGCACCGAAGAAGCCCTCGAAGACTCTCTGTCCGCCGAGCTGGTTGCAAAGGAGCAGCACGGCATGGCCTTTGGCACTCTCGCCGCCGTCAACGCGGTCGGCGACTTCCTGTCCAGCCTCCTCGTCGGATTCCTCTGGAGTGCCTTCAACGTCCAGGCTGCCTTCTCAGTCTCTGCCCTCCTCTTCTTCGCCGGCGCCCTCCTCGTCTTCCGCCTCCGCACACGTGCCTGACTTCCCCTCGTCTTTCCTCTGTGAACTCTGTGCCTTCTCCGTGTGCTCTGCGTTAACTCCCCGCATTTTCCGCCTTGCGCTGCCTCCAGCCTCATGTTAGCTTTGGCGAATAAAAGGCGAAGCACCTTAGGGGGCCTTCCGTGCCGGAATCTCTCGCTGTTCGCAGGGCAGCCATGCCAGCGGCAATCACTCGCGTCCACGAAGTCCTCGACGCCTTCGCCTCGCGCGATCATACCGGCGAGGTACTCACCGCGGTCCGTCATTTTCCTGCGCGTGAGGCGCAATGGGCAGAATTTCCTGCCTGCGTGCATCCGAACCTCGTGTCCGCCTACGCCGCCAAGGGCATTCGCCGCCCCTATACGCACCAGGCTGCGGCAGCCGAAGCCGTGCACGCCGGCAAGAATGTGGTCATCGTCACGCCCACGGCTTCCGGCAAGACGCTGTGCTACAACTTGCCCATCTTGAACGCAATCCTGGAGAACTCAGACACGCGCGCTCTCTATCTCTTTCCAACGAAGGCCCTTGCGCAGGATCAGCTCGCGGAACTCTACGATCTCAACCAGCGCCTGGAGAACTGCTTCGGCGTTTTCACCTACGACGGCGACACGCCCGCCGACGCGCGCAAAGCCATTCGCGAAAAAGGCCACGTTGTCCTGACCAACCCCGACATGCTCCACACCGGGATCCTCCCGCACCACACCCGCTGGACACGGCTCTTCGAAAATTTGCGCTACATTGTGATCGACGAGCTGCACACCTATCGTGGCGTTTTCGGCAGCCACCTGTGCAATGTGCTGCGCCGGCTGCAGCGCATCGCCCGCTTTTACGGACGCGAGCCCCAATTCATTTGCTGCTCCGCCACGATTGCCAATCCCGGAGTGCTGGCAAGGCGGCTTCTCGAATCTGACGTCGAAGTCCTGGACAGCAACGGCGCGCCCTCCGCGGAGAAAACCTTCGTCTTCTACAATCCGCCCGTCGTCAATCGCGCTATTGGCATACGCCGTAGCTACATCAATGAATCCTCGCGCGTGGCGCAGGAATTCCTGAATCGCGATTTGCAAACAATGATCTTCGCGAATTCCCGCTTGCACACGGAAGTCCTGCTCACGTATTTGCAGCAGTCCAATCCGCAACTTCCGGGAAAACCGGAAACCATACGCGGCTACCGCGGCGGCTACTTGCCAAATGAGCGGCGCGAGATCGAACGCGGCCTCCGGGACGGAAAAATTCGCGGCGTGGTTTCGACCAGCGCGCTCGAGCTCGGCATCGACGTGGGCTCGCTCGATACTGTCGTCATGGCCGGCTACCCTGGCACCATTGCCGCCACGTGGCAGCGCGCCGGGCGCGCCGGACGCCGCAGCGGAAGCTCTTGCGCCGTGCTGGTCGCGTCCTCAGCGCCTCTCGATCAATTTATCGTGCGCCATCCCGACTATTTTTTCGGCAACACGCCCGAGCACGCGTTCATCCAGCCGGACAATTTGGAGATCCTGATAAATCACCTGAAATGCGCCGCGTTCGAATTGCCCCTGGCACCGGGCGAAAGATTCGGCGATGTGGATTTGCCCGATCTGTACGCGCGTCTCGCCGAGGCCGGCTTTCTGCATCTCGCCGGGGAAAATTACCACTGGACACACGAAGCCTATCCCGCCGATACCATCAGCCTACGCTCGGTGACCAGCGACAATTTCGTGATCATCGATATCACCGGCGCGCCAAATGTCATCGGCGAAATCGACTTTCCCAGCGCGCTGGTCTTCCTTCACGAAAAAGCCATTTATCTTCACGGCGGCCAGCAACACCACGTCGAGCATCTCGACTTCAAAGAGCGCAAGGCCTACGTCAAGCGCGTCGACGTCGACTACTACACCGATGCAGTTCGATACACGCAAGTTCGCGTCCTCGAAATCGCCGAGCAAGCTCGCTCGGGCGAATCCCATCGGGAGAGCTCTGCAGGACGGGCGCACGGAGATGTCCTCGTTCGCTCCCAAGTCGTCGGTTTCAAAAAAATCAAATTCTTCACCAACGAAAATATCGGCGACGGCAAGCTCGAACTCCCCGAAAACGAAATGCACACGACGTCTTACTGGATCACGCTGGAGCGTCCGCTGCTCGAATCACTTCCCTTCTCTGTAAGCGAACGCCAGAGCGGCATGTTTGGCCTGCTCCACGCGCTCGAATCTGTTGCCACGCTGCTCCTCATGTGCGACCGGCGTGACCTCGGCACCGCTATCGGCGAGCGTCCACCGGCACATGACGCCGAACTTGTGGAGACACAGCACGCTGCGCCTCCTTCCGGCACGATTGATGATTTCACTCCATCCCGCATGGAAGACGTTATCTTCGGCAACACGAAGGAATTCTTCGAGCCAAATCTGTATCTCTTCGATGCCTACCCCGGTGGCATCGGCTTTTCCGAGCCGCTCTTTCGAACACACCATCTGCTCGTCCAGAAGACGCGCGAGCTAATCTCTTCCTGTGGCTGCGAACAGGGCTGCCCCTCCTGCGTAGGCCCCGCGGGCGATCTTGCCCCGCGCGCCAAGGAAGCGGCGCTCGCGATTCTTAACCGTTTGTGTGCCTAGATGGCTGCGACCGCCGACAAATTCTCGAGACTCTCCGCTCTGAAACCCGCGCGCCCCGTGCCGGCTAGGCCCGGCGCCCTTAGAGCCCCGGACGAGGAAGACTCCCTCGCGCGCCTGCTCGCCGCTGGAGTCGCCAAGAATCACTTCGGCGAACATCTTTCCATCCGCAATTGGTTTTCCACTCCTGAATATTTGGAAGCTTCCTCCGCCTCGCTCGACTTGCTCTCTCGATCACGCGATGAGGCGCTCTCCCGCAGAACGCGCGCGGCGTTGGCAGATCCGGAAAAGTGGCTCTTCCTGGACACCGAAACGACGGGGCTTGCCGGTGGCACGGGAACCTACGCGTTTCTCGTGGGCCTGGCGTGGTGGGATGCCGGCGGTCTGCAGGTCGAGCAATTCTTCATGCGTGATTTCTCTGAAGAGCATTCCCTTCTTCATGAACTCTCCAGGCATCTCGCCGAACGCCCTGTCCTCGTCACCTTCAATGGAAAATCTTTCGATTGGCCGCTCCTGGAGAGCCGCTTCACAATGACGCGCTCCATCACCGCGCCAAAACTGGCGGCGCATCTCGATTTGCTGCATCCGGCGCGTGCTCTCTGGAAGCTTCGCCTCGGCTCCGTCCGCCTCGTCGAACTGGAACGCCATATCCTGGATGCGCCAAGGCTAGGCTGGCACCGCGATGATGACGTATCGTCAGCTCTCATCCCACAGTTTTATTTTGACTATTTGCGCGGCGGCCCGACGGCGCCGCTCGCAGGAGTCGTGCGGCACAACCAGATGGATTTGCGCGGCCTCGCCGCGCTCTTCGGCAAAATCAACACCTTGCTTTCCGAACCGGGCGCCGCGGGGGAAACTCAAAGCCTCGATCTTTTCGGGCTATCGAGATTTCTCCGACGCCGCGGAGAAACAGACCGCGCACATTCGGCATGCTCTCAAGCGTTGGAGATCGGACTCCCTGCTGAGTTTCGTCCAAAAGCCCGACGCGAGCTCGCGCTGATGGCGAAACGCCGGGGCGAACACGACCGGGCCGCTGAAATCTGGCAGGAGATTCTTGCCGATCCTCAAGACGGGATCTACGCCTGCGAGCAGCTTGCCATCCACTTCGAACGTCACGCCAGGAATCTTAGCCGCGCGGTGGAATTCGCGCATCTTGCCCTCGCAAAACTCAGGTGTCAGCGCAGTGCCTCGCGCGATCCTTATCTCGCTGCTCGTTCCACACGGCTGGAGCAAAAATTACTGCATCGGATCGCACGTTTGCAGCATCAAATGCCAATCGGCGACGGCTTGGCAAGACCGCTTGCTCTTTCACGCTCCACGGGTGAACCGGAAGCGGTGAGCCAATTCCGTCACCGTTAAGCCTTTTCCCGTGTTCCTCAATTCAAGGGAGGAAATCGGATGGAAAGTACAGCCGCAAAACAACAACCTTTGGCAGGAGGTAGTATGGCCACTGCCGAACAAACATATCTGCGCACCCAATTGGAACAACGCCGCGAGCGCCTTCACTCGGCTTTGCATTCGCCCGCCGCCGATGCTTCTCTTTCGCAACTGCTGACGGCTGTGGATGCGGCGCTGAGCCGTATCGATCAAGGGATATTCGGGCTCTGTGAGGAGTGCCACGACACCATCGAAGCGCAGCGCCTGCTGGCCGATCCTTTGGTGCGGTTCTGCATCGACCATCTTACCAGTGCTGAGCAGCGAGCCTTGGAGAGTGACCTTTCCCTGGCCGCACGCATCCAGCGCGCGCTCTTGCCGAAGCTCAGTCTGGCGCCGCCAGGCTGGGGCGTTCGCTATCACTATCAACCAGCCGGGATGGTGAGCGGCGATTACTGCGACCTCCTCGAAACAGAAGGCGGCCTGCTCTTTATGATTGGGGATGTCTCCGGCAAGGGTGTCGCTGCGTCGATGCTCATGAGCCACCTCCATGCAACGTTTCGCAGCCTCGCCGAGGCCAGCCTCCCACTCGATCAAATGGTCGAAGGCGCCAACCGCATCTTCTGCGAAAGTACTCTTGCCGGACAATTCGCGACTCTCGTCGTAGGACGAGCTGCGCACGATGGTTCGGTGGAATTTGTAAGCGCGGGCCATCTCCCTTTGCTTCACATCCATCGTGACGGAGCGACGCCGAAGGATTCCACGGGAGTGCCTCTGGGGATGTTCTGTAACACACGATTCCCTGTCCATCGCCTCGCGTTATCTCAGGGTGACAGCCTTTTTCTTTATACCGACGGTTTGACGGAAGCACGAAATCTCGCAGGCCAAGAGTATGGTCTCCAGCGAATCCGCACTCTAGTGGCGCGGCACATTGGGATAGAACCTGATGGGCTGATCTCCAAATGTCTCGAAGACCTGTTGAGCTTTGGGGAGGGATCAAAGCAAACGGACGATTTGACGCTTCTCGCTGTGCGCCGCGCGGATTAAGAACCCTTGGCTCTGAGAAAATTGGAGACTTAGAGCTACGTCGCTTGCCGCGACATTGTTTTCTGTGAATCCAAGGTTATGGCGGTCTTCGCGGGAGCAGTGGGCTCGAGCCGTTGCGTCGGCTGTGGCGCCATCGGCCACTCGATCGCTTTCGTGAGGCCGTCAAACACGTTTCGCGTCGTGCCTTCCATCGTCAAGCACTCGGCTCCGAAGCAGTACAGGAAAACGCCGCCATCAGGACTATCAAAGGAAAAGAAGTTTGGCCGGCGAAACAGATTCGAACGATCCGAGTATTTCTTTTCAAGCGCCTCTGAATACTGTCCGGAGAAACGCGTTGCATGTTCTTCGCTATCCAGGTGCAGCCGCGTGACAAGAACCATTCGCTTGCTCTGCCTCTCTTCGTAAAGCGCATACTTGTCGCCACCCCAGGCGGCTGCAAGAGTTTTCGCGCGCGTGTCGTCAAGGAATTGCTTCAGGACTTGCTTCCAACCGAACTCGCCCATTACGTTTTCTTCGAGCTTTGACCAATTGCTGCCGAGCAATTTCTCGAGGGGCGGCAGGGTGACGCTGTCCGGAATTCGGCCTGACCGGTAAAGCGCCGGGTGAAGTATTTGTTGCGTGGAAACGGGTGGCTTCTCGAACAGACCGGGAAGTCCTGACCATCCGCTGTCCTTCAAGATTGCGGCAGAAAACGTGAGCCCGCCCAGATACGGAAAGATCAGGGCATCCTTGATGAAGGGAGGCGCTTTCTGAAGCGTTGGCGAGTTGCCCAGATCGCCCATTAACATGGACGGATCAAATTCCGGGAGATCCTTGAGGGATCTTCCCGTGCCCAGCATGAGGTAATCGATCATGGCAACCATGGCGCTGCCTTCCAACACGGCGTCGCACGCCAGTTCGGCATCTTCGTTGGGACGGGCCGCTTTCAGCCACGCCTCAATCTGAAAATGCTGATCCTCAAGAGCATGGGTCAACTCGTGGGCCATCACCATGCGCTGTTCCGAGAGCGGGCTCCAATCGGCGATGTAGAACTCCCGCGACTTCGGATCGTAGAGCCCCTCTACCTGTTCCGTGAGCACGTTAACCAGGAAGGCGTCCAGGTCGAAGCCCTTGGGTATCAAGCCAAATGCTTCCGCGCTGCGCGCGCCGGCGTAGCGTTCGGCGAGCGTTTTTTCTTCTTTCATCTGCTTGATGACATACGCGCGAATCTCCTCGCGCGAACGCAAGGATTTCTTCAGGGGTGTGCGCAGCTTCAGGCCGGTAATCTCGCTCATCTTGCTGAGAACTTCATCGGCGGCAGCAATAAATTCGGCATCCGATGTGATCTTGGCATCTCCGGAAGGGGAAGCGACAGCCGCCGCTTGCCCGTGAACACGAGTCGCGTTGAAGAGGCAGACGGCGCCCAAGAAGAGAACAGAGAGTCTGAAGGGGATGAACTTCATTTGAGAAGCCATGTTCTTTAAGAGTATGACCAAGTAGCAGGCGACTCGGAAAGAGGAATGTTCTCCCCAATCCGGGCAGCTTGTTCCGAATCCTTAACAAGATGGTAATGCTGTTATAATCCGATGACTGGCACTCATCTCTCTGTTGGGGTATACATGCATCCAGGTCTTCGTCTGCGGCAGGCCCGCGAGCGACTCGGACTGACCTATCGAGAAGTGGAGAGCGCGAGCTACGAGCTGGCAGCGCGCCGGGGGCGTTCCGAATTCATATTGCATATCAGCCGGTTGGCGGAAATCGAAAACCGTGGAGTTGTACCCGGCTTGCACAAGCTCTATACGCTTGCCGTGGTGTACCACTTGAATCCGCACGACATCTTGCGATGGTACGACATCCCGATTGATGAGTGCTTCAATGAGGGAACCACGGTCCCGTCTCCGCAAACCCATTTAATGGCACCGCCGGCCTCTTTACGGATCCCCATGAGATTTGATCCCGCCTTCGATCCGCGGCGCACGGAGTTCTTGTCGCGCATGGTGGAGAAATGGGGCCACTTTGAGGGCGTTCTCACAAATGGCGATAGCCATTACGTATATGGCTATATTGGGACGTCGGACCGGCGCATGGTGCCGCTGCTGCGGCCGGGAAGCATCGTGCTCGTGGATGTATCAATGCGCAAGATTGACGACAGTGACTGGACTACAGAACATGATCGACCCATGTATTTCGTCGAAGTACGCAATGGGTACCGTTGTGGATGGTTCCACCAGGATGGTACGCGGCTCGTGATGCAGCCGCACCCGCTTTCTCATTGCCTGCCTGAAACATGGCGCGTGCCGGAAGAGGCGGAAGTAGTGGGCCGTGTGACCGGCGTGGTCACGCGGTTGAACGGGCCTGGGTGCATTCCTCCTGCAGAATTTCAAGCAGCACGCGGAGATTCGAACAGAAAAGCTCCTTAAGGTAGTCCGGCGATTGCTCCGGCGTTAGAACGCGGTAAGATTCCATGTTGCGCCAGTGAATGATCGCGCTCTGCAATCCCACCTGCATGGTGGACAGGCAAGTTCGTAAGTCTTGTTGCTGAACGGAAAGCGGCGTCTCGAGAAACCTTTCGAAAACCTGTTCATGGCAGAGTCCGATGGCCTGCTGTAGCGCCTCATCTGGATAGAGCGCGGCTAGCCCCGCGTGTTCGTACCGGCCGCTGGAGAGATCCCGCAGGGAAGCGACGTACATCAGACGCGCCAGAAGTCCAGGAATGCCCGCCAGTGTAGTTAGCGTGAAATCCTGAACGATTTTGCGGTTTTGCTGTAGTTGCGTCAGCGTTCTCATGCGGCCCTGTGTTCCGTAGACAGAACGTTTTGAGACCCAGATCCCTGCCCAAGTGGCTCCTCATCATGATTATCGCGAGGAGGGCCATGCCCTTGAAAAAGACAACATTAATCCTGGCAGTTTCCGCCTTGGCAGCTTTCATCGTACTTCCGGTTATTCACTCAGTCAACCACTTGGCCGGCATCGACCGGACGCTCCGGGCGGATGGCGCACCGCTGCCGCCGCCCATTCCGCCAAAATCAGGTTATCTAGGTTTCGCAGCGTGAGTGTTTTCTAATCTGTGTGACGGCCGGAGCCACTTCGGCCGTCTTACTACTTGGGGACTCTCGCTGGGATTGCGTTAACTATGTTCTAGACAGTTGCAAGCGTGCTAAAATGCGCCCGGAATGGTCAAGATCGTCACTCTTGAAAACGGGCTCTGGGCGCTTGCCGTTCTGCTCATGGCGGGACTCTTTGCCTTGCTCCTCTACCGCGCGAATCATCGGGTGTACCCATACCTGTCCGGCTACGTACTGATTGCCCTCTTGCAGAGCCCGCTTCTCTTCACGACTTACAGAGTCTGGGGATTTGATTCCCGTACTGCTAGTAATATCGCGTGGGGAATACAAGGTTTGGTCATCACCGCTCGAGCGCTCGCCGTAGCTGAGATTTGCCGACGAGTACTGGCAAAGTATCGCGGCATCTGGGCGCTGGCCTGGCGCATGCTCCTCGCCATTGCCGGTCTCGTCTTGATCTATGCTTGGGCGGTTTCCAGACTAAACTGGCCGCAAGCTATCTTGAATGCCGATCGCGGACTCGAACTTGCAATTGCGGTCGCGATCGTCATTCTATTTCTTTTCGTGAAATACTACGAGATCATCTTGGAACCGACAGTTCTTTACTTGTCCATCGGTCTTTTCCTCTTTTCGTGTTTCTCTGTCTTGAACAACACGATCTTGGAGAATTGGTTGCACTCCTACGCCACGCTCTGGAATCTGCTCGGTATGCTGGCGTTTATCGCAAGTTTGCTTCTTTGGATTTGGGCCGTCCGCGAGAAGCAGCCCGAGACTCCGTTGGAACCGGAATTGATTCCGCAAAGTGCGTATCGCGCTCTCGTGCCGGAGATCAATTATCGCCTCAAGGCTTTGAATGAACAGCTGAGCCAATTCTGGCGTGTGGAGGCAAATAGATCTTGAGCTTGTCTTTTTACGCTTTCTTCGGGCTGGTTGGCATTCTCTTGCTGCTGTTCGTGTGGGCGGCACGAAAGAGCGGCAAACCGGAAAGAACAGCTAGAGCCCTGGAAGAGTGCGGACGCGGGCATGTCGGTCACTTGCCGCAGATAAGGCAAGCTCTTGCAGAGACCGATAGGCTTTATATTTCCCAGAAAGCCCCAGCTTTCGTGGCGAGGCGCGTGCGGCAGGAGCGCCGCCGCGTCGCCCTGGTTTATCTTGCTGCAGTACGCGACGATTTCCAAAGTCTATTGCGGACGGCAAGGATAATCGCCCGGCTTTCGCCGGAAGTGGTAGCGCTGCATGAATTTGAGAGGGTTCGTCTGACGGTAGTGTTTGCCTGGCACTATCAGATGGTTCGCTTGCAATTGCGTGCGGGGCTGATCCCGATTCTAGGACTGGATGGCTTGAGCGACCTGGTCAGCGGTTTGAGCGTTCGAATGGAGACAGCCATGAATGAACTCGGAGAACGCGCCGCGCTCGTTGCTGAGATGGCGTCATCGCTCGATGGGCGCGGGCACCACGTTGCTTAGCAGGATCTCGTCCACTGCAGCAAGCAACTCATTTGCCCTAAAAGGCTTCTGCAGGACGTGACGGCCGCCACTGGCGTCTTTCTCCTCGGCGTTTCTTGGTGACGCGACAGCGCACATCCAGATCACCCTGCGATTTAGAGCCGGCTTATGTTGCGACAGCCAACCTTCCAGGTGTTCTCCGTTCGTATCCTCGGAAACCTGTACATCCGCGACAATCAGATCGAAATCTAGTTTCTCGAGCAAAGCCTGCGCTTCTTGCGTGTCTTTCGCCGTCTGAACTCGATGATCGCGCTCGCGCAATATCGTTCCGACGGCCTCCAGAACGGAATCGTCCTTATCCACGAGTAGAATTCGTGCGCCCCTCCCGCTGGCCGTCGCTTCCGCCGGCGCGAACGTCGGCATTGACGCCGTGGTTTGAAAGGGCAATTCGATGGTGAACGATGCGCCGCGCGTGGGAATATTCCTGACGCGGATTGTTCCGCCATGCTCGGTGATAATTCCGTAGCAAATACTTAATCCCAGCCCCGTTCCCTTGCCAACAGGTTTGGTCGTGTAAAACGGATCGAAGACGCGAGAAGCGTCCTGTACGCCAGGACCGCTGTCCGTGAATTCGATAGAGATGCGGTCGCCATTGGTTCCCGTGCGTACCCAAAGGTCGCCGTCTTTGGACTGCTCCAGGATCGCATCCACTGCGTTGTTCACCATATTCAGAAAGACCTGCTGCAACTGATATGGATCCGCGGCGGTTACCGGCAGATCCGAGGCCAGATCCAGGTGGACGCGGATGTTGCTCATCCGCAGGTCATAATCGCGAAGCGCCAGCGTGTCCTCCAGGATCTGGTTAATTCTTGCTGCAACCCTCTCCGGCTTGTGTTGCCGTGCGAAGCTTAGGAGATTTTGTACTATGCGGTGTGTGCGCTGTGCCTGTTTGTAAAGTTTGTCTGCGTACTCGATTCCCTGCTGTCCCATTTGCCCGCTGGAGGTTAACAACTGGCTGTAGCCCAGGATGGCGGTAAGCGGATTATTCAATTCGTGCGCCACCCCGGAGATAAGCTGTCCCACCGCCGCGAGCTTCTCGCTGTGAAGAAGCTGTTCCTGGGTGCGGCGCAGATTCTCGTACGCCTGGCGTGTTTCTTCGTAGAGAATCGACCGCTCAATGGCGCTGGAAATTTGACTGCCTACGGCAATGAGCAAGTTCATGTCGGCAGGAGAGAATTCACGCGGCGTGCGGCTACCGACGAGGAGTCCGCCGATGACGCGATCCTTTGACCAAAGTATAACGATGTAGGCGACGGCCAGTTCTTCCTTCTGTTGCGCTTCGCGAAAAACGGGCGGCAGCGGCAATCCCTGGGTGGAAAGAAATGTCGCATGCACCGCTTTAATATGTTGGATCAACTCAGGTTTCACGGAAACCGGAGGAAAATGCCGCGAGTGCTCCGAACGGTGGCCCACCGCTGCGATTCGCCGCAACTGCGTGCCTTCTTGATCAAAAAGGTAAAGCGACGTGGCGTCCAGTTTGAAGAGCTCCGCCATCTGGCGCAAAGTACGATGCAGCGAATCGCTGAGGTCGAGCGATTCCGTCAGCGTCTGGGCGATCGAATTCAGCACCAGGAGTTCGCGGTTGCGCCGCCGTATTTCATACTCCGCTTGCTTTCGCTCGGTGATATCGAGCAGAAATCCCTGATATGCCGTGACATTTCCTGCCGCATCCCTCACGGCGATCGACGACTCCAGCATCGTGCGAACTTCGCCGTCCTTGCGCCGCATTTCGAATTCGAAATCGGCAACGGAACTGTGCTGCTCGAGCAGCTTTTTTAGTCTATCGCGGTCCGCTTGGTTGGCATAGAACGCGCTCGGAATGTCGATCGCCATCAATTCTTCGCGCGCCTCATAGCCGGTCATCCGGAGAAGTGCCTCGTTGAAATCGAGGAAGCGCCCCTGCGGCGTGGAAATAAACACGCCCTCCTGTACGCTCGAAACGAGAGTTCGATACTTTTCCTCCGCTCGCTTCCGGTCGGTGATGTCCTTCAGAACGTGCACCGTTCCAAGCTGGCGTCCGGTTGGATCCGCGAACATCGAGTTCGACGACAAGAAGTAGCCCTGCAGCCAGGGATCAGGATCGTCACCTTCGCCGGCAAGCCCCTCGCAGTACGGGCAAATCTTGTAAGGGGAATTCTTACCGGGCAGAAGTTCTGTCACGCTCCGCCCAACCAGCCCACTGCCTTCACGCCCCAGCAAATGGCTGAGCCGCTGATTGCTTCGCAGGATGCGTCCCTGCCCATCGTGAACCAAAATCGGATCACCGATCGAGTCGAACGTGTACTCCCACTGCTGCTGAACCGTATTGACCTGCTCGAACAAACGGACGTTCTGCAGCGTCATTCCCAACAGGTTGGTGATGTTCAGCAAGTAAGAAAGCTCGTCCGACTGGAATTTCACTCCGCGTGTCGACCCGACCGCAATCACTCCAAGTGCCCCTTCTTTCCCTTGGAGCGCCAGCGTCACCAATGATTTCAATCCGGCCTCTTCAATTCTTTGCCGCGTGGCCATATCCTGCTCTTCGTCCGCTTGTACAAACTGAACGTTTCCTTTCAGGATTTGCTGCACCCAGGATTCTGCGACCGGAATTTTGGCGTGCCGCGCCAGGAACGCCTTCGCGAATCCAACCGAAGACCGCACCGTCAACTGCGCCGATTTTCCTTCTCCTTCAATGAGCCGGATGATCCCGTGTGTGGCGCCAAGGCTCTCCACAAGATTCGCCAGCACGCGGTCGATCACTTCCTGCACGGAAAGCGTTTGCGTGCTCGCCGCCGTTAGCAGCGTCAAGCGGCGCATCTTATCGTTGAGTTCTTCGGTGCGGGTGCGCGCGCCTTCCAGAACTACGACGACCATCGAAATCCCCAGGGCCACTCCCAATAAATGGTCGAAGGCCACGCGCAACAGAAAAAGCGGGCTTTCTGGCCACAGCGGACGGTCCAGTCCGTGCAAACCACTCAACATGAAAATCCCTGCAAGGAGCTGCGCACCGTGCCCGCGCCGCGCCATCGTTGGCCTCAACATCAGCCAGCCGGCGAACAGGCAGATGACACTCTCAAGAATGGCAGTTTCCCAATGCGGCGAAGCAAAATCATGAGCGCCCCGGCGTTCCACGTAATAAATCCCTGCCAGAAGCAAGCCAATCAAGGGCAGGAGAGACGAGATGCGCCGGTCCGCGCCCGTAACACACTGCACGACCCAAACCAGAAACAAGAGAAGCGCCGCCGCCTGCGCCGCCAGAAGTGTCAGATTCAATGCGGGTATTTGGCGAATCAAGAACGCGACTTCGCATAGTGAGGAAAAAGTGAGGCAGCACCATCCCGCCAGCCAAAACCGGAAATGGTCCACGTTGTGATCCCGCCGGAAAAGCAAAAACAGGACCAGCATAATAATGAAGGCGGTCGCTTCGAAAAGCGCGATGCCGAGCAAGCCCTGATTCTCCAACACGTTGCGCCGCCTCCCGGCCGGAACTGCCGTCACCGCGGTCCATTTTCCTCCGCGACACTCCGTATGGACGGCGTGAATTCTCGAGTGGAAGCCCTTTTCCGACGCTAACACGTTATTTTCTAAGTGGACAAGGGTACCCACATTCCTCTGTGCCGTCACATATAATGCCTAGGGGGATCCGACCGACGTGGAGATCGAAAGCATACTGGTCGTGGATGACGAGGAAGCGATTCGAGAAGTAGTCTCGACGATGCTCGAGTCCAAAGGGTATCGCTGCACCGCCGTCCAAAACGGCCGCGTGGCTCAGGAGCAGGTCAAGAAATCCACGCCCGATCTCGTCCTAAGCGACATGATCATGCCCGAGATGGACGGCATCAAGCTGCTCGAATGGATGCGCCAGTACGATCCCGAAGTCCCGGTGATCATGGTCACCGCCATCCACGACATCTCAACGGCTCTCGAAGCCATCCGCCGCGGCGCGTACGATTACATCCTCAAGCCCTTCGAAAAGGATCAGCTCTTTCTTGGCGTGGGCCGCGCGCTCCAGCACAGGCGTCTCGTCATCGAAAACCGCAGCTACCAGAGCAATCTCGAGCAACTCGTGGAAGAACGCACTGCGCAGCTTACCGGTGCGCTGGCGCAGCTCGAACAGTCTTACGACGACACCTTAGAAGCCCTGGGCAGCGCGCTCGACTTGAAAGACGCAGAAACGGAGGGCCACTGCCAGCGCGTCACCGCCTTCTGTATTTCCATCGCGAAAACAATGCCCGTGCCGGATCCATACTTGCCGGTTCTCGCGCGTGCCGCCTTTCTCCACGATATCGGCAAGATGGCCATTCCGGACAGCATTCTCCGCAAGCCCGGTCCCCTGGATGATGCGGAAAAAAGGAAAATGCGTGAACACTGCGAGATCGGCTACAACATGCTGATCCGCATCCCCTTTCTCCGCGCCGCCGCGGAGATCGTGCTGGCCCACCAGGAGTTTTTTGACGGCTCCGGCTATCCGCGCGGCCTGAAGGGCGACCAAATCCCTCTGGGAGCGCGCATATTCACGATCGCGGATTCGTTGGACGCGATGATCAGCGATCGCCCCTATCGCCGGGCTTTGCCGCTGTCCCACGCCCGCGAGGAGATTCAGCGCTGTTCGGGCAGCCAGTTTGATCCCCAGGTCGTCGACGTCTTCATGTCCATCCCCGAACAGCACTGGTTGGAACTGAGGGAAAACCTGGGCTCTCCGTTCCGCCTCGCTCACCTGAAGGATCTGCAGGTCTAGCCGAAACGCGGACCCCCGAGCTGTTTCCTTTAGCCACGCGCGATCTCCTCTTCCCCTTGCCCTCTTGCATTGATCGACCCGAGAACGTACTATCTGGCTGCTATGGCGCTCGTTCCCATCAAGACCGCTTCTGAAACCGGCTACCGCTATTGCATCTGTTGCTGCTACGAACCAGCCAGCCTTCCCGAAGAAAACACCGGGAACGGCCATTTCCCCCCCGTTTACAAAGACCACCCCCCTCTAAAAACTGCCCCCCCCCCCCCCCCCCCCCCCCCCCCCCC
>JACXTT010001167.1_pt1 | contig 44438 bp, 41 predicted proteins | sample 9270951 | NCBI WGS metagenome assembly JACXTT01 (sample SAMN15532306, study PRJNA645909) | rock metagenome | isolation source: weathered quartz diorite | place: Puerto Rico | collected 2017-06-21
AGGCGAAGAAATCGGGCCACCCTGGAGTTAACGTCCAGTCGCACGTTCGGCCCAGCAGGAGGCCGAACTGGCAGTTACGGCGTACAGCCTCCGCTCCGAGAACAAGTGGTTGCCGCACCTTAAAAGACTTGCGAGGGTGGTCGAACTACTTTGGTTACGGGACCCGGTTGATGGCCTACCGAGCGGTCGATCACTACGTCCATGAGCGAGTGAGGAATTTCCTGAGGCACCGCCACAAAGTGTCGTCGCGGGGCGCCACCAGTTTCTCGGACGCGATTGTATTCGGGAAGTTGGGAGTACTACGGCTCCGCGATGTGCATTTGGGGCCAACTTCCGGGAGCTAGTTGGTGAAGTCTGTCGGAAAGCCGGATGCTCGAAATGGGCACGTCCGGTTTGATGAGCGGGGAAGGGAAACGTATCGGTTACCAGTCGGTTCCGATCACGCGCCCTTCCTCGACTCTACGCAGCCGACCGCACCTCCGGGGCAGTCTCTGGCGCCAGAAACTTGGTTCGAGGTTGCGGCGTTTGCAATCTTAGTTCAGGACGAGGCTCCAGCGGATTCGCCTCCCGCCTAGGGCACGCGCCAACTGCGTCGTCGCATTACCGATCCTCCGATCGCCGGCGCCAGCACGGTTTTTCCCTGCCTGAAAACCAGCGAGGGTCAGAGCCATTTGCGCGGTGAGATACGCGACCGGAATACCTGCGGCGCTCACGTCATCGACACCCTCAGGTATCAGGAAGAGGTGTTCTTTCCGGACAGCAAGCCACTCGCTGTAGGCTCCGTCTTCGAAAACACCATACGGCCCGGTGAACATCACCCGTGAACCGGCAGGAAAATCCATTCCGCCTCCCTCCTCCACGATGCCCGCGCCTTCATTGCCCAGGACTCCTTGCAGGCTGCTCAGTACCTGGAAATTCTAAACCAGTTTTGTCACTTTTCGGCGGGTATTTCCGCGCTATCTCGTGTACAACTCCGACGAGGGGTGTGGTGGGGAAGCAAATGGCCCGGAGGCCATTTCCACCAAGACAACAGGCTAGGCGCCAGCTTCCGGCGTCGCCGTAACCGAGTTCGAAAGGACATTCCGATGAGAAACCAAATTAAGGCAATCTGCGTTTGTGTCTTGTTGGGAGGGACGCTGCTCTCAGCACAGTCCAGGGTGGCCGCGACCGTGCCCTTTGACTTTGTAGTCAGGAACCACGTATTGCCGGCCGGTGTCTATACCATATCCGTTGACGCCGAACGGAACGCCGTGCTGATTCGGGGCGAGGAAGCCAACGCGATCTTCGCACTGACTCATGCTGCTCAGTCAGGTGCGATTGGGACGGACGCTAAGCTGGTCTTCAAACGCTATGGCGATCGATACTTCCTTTCCCAAGTTTGGCCCGCAGCAACTGACCAAGGGCGACAGTTGTTGCCTTCGAAAATGGAGCAGGAACTGGCCAGGAAGGCCGGCAAGCCGGAGGTCGTCGCCGTGCTGATTGGCGGTACGAACGTACCAACAGCATCACACTAGTACGTTGTGCCTAGTGCCAGAGGTACATGGCAACCCGAAGCCGCCGGTTTTCGGGTTGCCTCGCCTCAGCTTGGCGGCCCCGTCTCACCACTCTTGGAACTTAAGGCGACCGACGACACCATGTCCTTTGCCGGGGCGCCCGACCGGTCAGAGGGGGCGGTCTCTATGGGATTGATTTTGGCTGAGGGTGGGCGTATGCTTTTCGGCAACTGTAATCGGTAACTGTAAAAGGAGCCCAGGGGGGTTTTATGGCCGAGAAGAAGATTGAAAAGTGCGCTCATCCGGGGTGCAATTGTCCGGCGGCGCCGGGCAGCAAGTATTGCGGAGCGTACTGCGAGGGTTCCGCGAATCGTCCGTCCATCGCGTGCAACTGCCGTCATGCGGAGTGCGCTGCCGGTGAGACGGTGGGTGCGACGGGGTAAGAATCGTTTGGCACATGTCGTGGTTGGTCCGGTGGCCGGCCTATGGCGCTATCCGGTGAAATCCATGCAAGGCGAGGCAATCGAAGGCGTCCCCGTCAGCGAGCGCGGGTTCCTCGGAGATAGAGCGTACGCGCTCATCGACAAGAAAAGCGGCAAAATCGGCAGTGCGAAAAATCCGAGGAGGTGGCCGAAGCTCTTGGACTTCCGGGCGGTCTTTCGCGAGCCGCCGTCACCTGATCGGACCTCGCCCCCAGTGCGCATCGACTTTCCGGATGGAAGTGGATCGGTTTCGAGCGATTCGACCGACGTGAACGACCGTCTCTCTCGTGCCTTCAACCGTGCAGTGGTCCTCGCCTCGGCGGCGCCCGAGGCCCCCGCGCTGGAAGAATACTGGCCGGACATTGATGGGCTCGCCCACCGTGAAACCGTGACCGACGAGACGATCGGCATGGGTGCGCCTCCCGGTACGTTCTTCGATTTCTCGGCGGTCCATCTGGTGACGACCGCAACCCTCGCCTCGCTGGCGCGCGCCTACCCGCAAGGTCGTTTCGATTGGCGCAGATTTAGACCCAACATCATTGTGGAGTCAGACGCGGAAGGATTTCCGGAAAACGATTGGGTTGGCCGCCGCATTTCGATTGGTGACGAGCTTATGCTTGAAGTGCTCATCCCGTGTCCAAGATGCGTCATGACCACCTTGTCGCAAGGCAATCTGCCGCTCGACTCCGGCATCCTCCGCACTGTGGCGCAAAAGAACAACGTGATGATCGCGCCCCTAGGGCAGGTCATGCCAAGTGTCGGCGTGTACGCGAAGGTGCTTACCGGCGGAATGGTGAGCCGGGGCGATCAAGTACGGCTGATGAATTGACGGCGCCGCGCGCCCGTGCAGGTTTACGGGTCGGTGGCAAAGAGCAGTTCGGCCTCATAGCACCGGGAACCGCGCCCAAAAGAGAATCCGTTCCCGCCGGGAAAGGTAGCGCCGATTAAGCAAGCATTCCGGCGGTTCGGACTGACTTAAAGGACGAGATGCTGTGAGCCGGTCTCCGCCTTCCGCAGCCGCCTCCCTTAAAGTCTCGCGGCCCCACCAATTTTCGTGCCGATCACCTCGCCCGATACGATCAACTCCACGCGGCGGTTTTGCTGCCTTCCAGCCGCTGTAGCATTCGATGCAATTGGATTAGTATCTCCGAATCCCGAAGCGTTCAGGCTGTCGCGAGGCACGCCCTGGCTGCTCAGGTACTCCGCTACCGCCTCTGCTCTCTTCACCGAAAGCTTCTGATTGAATTCAGGACTTCCGGTGCTATCCGTGTGGCCTTCAGCCGCCAGCTTCAGGCCAGGATGCCCCAGCACGATGCCGGAGAGCTTTGCCAATTTCTCGCGTGCCGCTGGCCTCAGCGTATACTTGCCGCTGTCGAAGAGGACATCAGCCATAGTGACCACCAGCCCGCGATCCGTGTCCTTGGTCTCCAGCACGGCATTGAGCTGCTGCAAAAGCTGCGCGCGGAGCTGTTGCTTCTCCTGCTCTGCTTGTTGCCGTAAGCGTTCCGCTTCAGCCGCTGCGCGCTCAGCCTTCTCGGCAGCCGCCGCAGACTGTGCTTGCGCAGCTTCCGCCTTGACCCGCTCCGCCGCCTCCTTCGCTGCAGCCAATTCAGCCTGAAGCCGCTGGGTATCTGCAGCGGCCTTCTCGGATTCCGCCGTTGCCTTCGCTACTTCGGCCTGGGCCCGACGTGCTTCTTCCGCCTTGCGTTCCGCCTCGGCCTGTTGGCGGCGCCGTTGCTCTTCTTCGGCCTGGCGCTTGGCTTCCGTCTCACGAGCCGCTGCAGCCTCGTGTTCCTTCTGGAGCGCTTCCTCCTCCTGCCGCTTTAGCGCGATCACTCGGGCGTCCTCCGCCGTCTGTGCCGTTTCACGAGCTATCATGATCGCGGGCTTGCGCTGTTTCCGCTTCAAATAATCCTCAGACTGCTGTAGACTTGTCTGCGCCTTCTGGAAGGCATCGGCCGCGTACTTATCCGCGCCGGAGGATTGCGCAATCTGCACTGCGTTCCGGGCCTCGTAAATCTCGATCGGGACTCTTGGGTCCGGTTGCAGTTGCAGTATGTTTGCGAGTTTTTGATATTGACCGCGCTGCAAGAGCTCATACTTGGCATCGATGATCTCGAATTTCCCGAGCGTGTCCGGCCGGACTTCGTTTTCCATGACGATCAAGTCACTGGGTTGTGTGACCGAGAAATAGGGCTCCGCGGTAACGATCAAGCCGAACACCTGCAGATCGGTGGTCACCTTGAGGCTACTCTTACTGCCGTCCAGCAAGATCTCCCCAAGGTTCTTTGGTCTTCCTTCCGGTGAAATCGCCCACAATACATATGTGAGGTACTCGGAGCCAAACTGGCCCGGCGCTCCTACGTCCTTAAAGGTGGCTTCGATACTTATCGCACCCGGACGGCTGTCAACCTTGGCTTGGCCCTGCGCTTTCGGCATCAACGCCGTGCCTGCGAAATTAATAGTTGTGGAACCACTGCGATGCCGGTAGTTGATCGCCTTCGTCGACTTAGAGACAACGGTTACTTTAATGACTGGACTTGGTGGTTGGTCCTGGTCCTGCGATTGCCCAAGCAACAGCGACACTCCGCAAATCGCAATCACAATTCCGATTCGCTTGGCAAAAGCACAAGCCCACCATTTTGAAGTCAACGCGATGCCCATATGAATGAACCTCCAAACTTTGAGCTCAAAAGAGAGGCGGGCAAACAGTCCCGCTTCCAGTTCCCGACTCGACCCTGGAGATCGAGCCTCCGTGCAACTGCTACGAAGTGCCTCCCATTGTATTACGGCGGCGCCCGATAAGCGGACACGGCGACGAGGCGGGCAAGACGCAAGCGTTCGAAGACCCTTTTGACACACTTCCTAGATCCCCGTATGCACTAAGCCGCCGATGCGGCGGACGCTACGTTTTCGTAGGAAGGGACGGCAGTAGGTAAAGAGCCACAGCCCGAGGATCGTTCGCCATTTGTGTGCAAACGGGAAATTTTTCAATCTCCTCTCGGGAAACCGGGCAATCAACCCACATCAACGCGATGCCCGCCCGGCGGAAAATCTCTGCGGCATGCTGTTCGGCGTTGAGCAGGGTGTTGCCGGGCAGTGCTGCGTAGTTGTAGGTTCGCACTGCGAGCTTCAACCCAGGTTCCGGTGTCTCGGCCCATGACAGCTGGTAAGTGCACCGGTGGAATCAGGGTGCCGTCCTGGGCTATCCGCATCGACCCCGCGAATCTTGCAGGTCGGCTTCCAATTGTATTCGCTTGTGAAACGGTCTCCCACAAGTCTGCTAAACCAAAGCGCCGGCGCGGCATTGGAAGCCGGCCTCTTGCTTTGGAATGGCCCGGAGGCGTTTTCGGATGGATGATTTCAGGCAGATGCTGGCTCAATTGAGACAGTCGTGGTTTCTGCGCCGCTTTGATCGAACTGTGGTGAAATGCGGTATAAGGGGGTTTGTGCCGAATCGACGGCCCAATCGGAACCGCATCTGAAAGAGTCGAGCGACGAGGCGGTTGAGGAATTGGCCCGAAGCCAGCCGCCGCGCGGCAGGGAAGGTAGTTTGTGTGCGGGGCTTTCTTCAAGTCGAAGAAAATCGGCGTCTCAAGCCACTCGGAAGCGGCCGTATTCCCGTGCCAGAACACTGCTTGTTTGGATAACGCTGCTGGCAATCGGATTGTGCCAGCACATTGTTTCCCCATCGCACACGCATGTCCTGGAGAATGAAACTCGGTCGAAGGAGCGAAGGCACGAGTTTCTAGGCATCATTCAAAAAGAAAGTCGACGACTGAATCGACTGGTGACGAACTTCCTGGATTTTGCCAAGCCGCGTCAGCCCGTGTGGAAAATGACAGAAATTGTCAGTATCGTTGACTCGGTCCTTGGGCTCGCTGCCCATGCCGTCGGGCGTACGCCCATCACGTTCCGCAAGGAGATGGCCTCCTTCTTGCCGCTGGTCGAATGCGATCCCGAGCAATTGAAGCAGGTGCTGTTAAACCTCACGATCAACGCCATCCAAGTCACGCAGCCAAACGGAGGTGAAATCACGATCAAAGCGCAAGAGCGGCAGCAACACGTATACATCGAAATTGAGGATCAGGGATGCGGCGTATTGCCGGAATATCTGGACAAAATCTCGATCCGTTCTTTACAAGAAAGGATGACGGTACCGGCCTCGGCCTCTCCGTCGCATATCAGATCGTGCAACAGCACGGCGGTATGCTAACCGCGGAGAGGAATGCCGAACTAGGCATGACTTTTTGCGTCGTCCTCCCGGTGACGCGCACGAGCATCTTATGAACAGCAGCTCCATCCTCGTGGTGGATGATGACGAAAGTCTACGACGGATCATTCAGGTTCAGTTGGAGCGCGTCGGGTATCGTGTGGGCACGGCTCCTAATGGTGAAAAGGCTTTCTCGCGGATACAATCTGGAACAGCGCTGGCGTTGGAACGATCCGGAGTCGCAGTGGAATTACCAGGCGCGCACAGGTCTTGCCACCAGCGGAGATCAGGCCGTCAGCGACGCCCGGCGTGTGAACCCGAACGGGGACAGTGGTTGCTGCCAGGCGCCCATCGAGCACAATGGCTTCTTAAACTCCAGCTCGATACAGGCGAACATCGAGCGCCGGTTCTCGAATGGTCTGGCGTTCCAGTGGTTCTACACCTACATTCACGCCATGACCACCAACGATACAGATGGGTTCGATTTCGGTTCGAGCAGCATCAATTCCACCGGCAGCCAAGGTTACGCCGTGCCGGAGAACATACTCATCCTCGGCGAGCCGAACCTCTCTCGGAGCCAGAGACTGCATTTCGGTTACACCAACTCGAGCCTGGTTCCGCCCCACCGCATCCGCTGGAACGGGATTTACGAGCTGCCGTTCGGGCGCGGCAAGAGGTATGCATCGGGTGTTTCGAAAGCCTAAAATCAGGTCGTCGGCGGCTGGCAGCTTGCCTGGATTGGAACCTGGCAGAGCGGCAACTGGTCCAGCGTAAGCGCCAACGATTATCTGTTCGGCGATCCCACTCTCAGCGCGGATCAAAGGCTCACGCTGGATATTTTCGGACGCCACCAGCGGCTGTGGTTCCGCGGCGACTTCAATCCCAGCAGCGCCACCAACGTGGACCTGGCAAAGCTGCAGGCGCTGGTTCCCGTCGACCGTTCGCAGCGAATCCTACGGCCGCTCGGGGCTGGACTCGACAACAGGCTTCCACAGCAGCTCGCCGACGGAAGCATCCGGGAGACGCCCGTCACCGATATGCTGAGCTGGAATCCCCGGAATTTCTATCTCGGTCCCCGCAGTTGGAACCAGGACCTCTCGATTTTCAAGTACTTCGACTTTACCGAGAGAGTCCGGATGCGGTTCACCTCGGATTTCTTCAACTTCTTCAATCACCCGAACGACCCAAGGCCGAACGCGACGACTGGACTTCAGGACTTGAGCCAGCAAACCAACGATCCGAGGATCATTCAGTTCTCGGTGCGCCTGGAGTGGTAATGGAGGATAGCGGAGTGTACGTAGCCAAGACCTCGTCTGACGCTGACGAACGTACGACATTACTGTACCCGCGGCGGCACAATCGCATGGCGGGCCTGCCGGGCGCCAGAGCCGGCCAGGAGTGTCGCGCGCGAGTTCGCCGATTTTGACGCACCAGCCGACGCCGAGCAGATCCGCGCCAGTCAAGTGGCAGCATGCTTCGATCATCTTTCGGATGTTGTTTCGAGCGTGGGCGGAGCCGGTCACGGTTTTCGATCCCGGCGAGCTTCCGAACAGGCCGTTACAGGCGCGCTTGGTCGCGATCGGAGTTACTGAGCTGTGATCGTCCCGCTTATGACGACGCGGAAGTAAAAGCCCGATGTTCCGGTACGTATTGGGCGGCATCCCAAACTGCTCTTGAGAAATATTAGGCAAAAAATTACTTGATTCACCCAGGGCCGAGGTGGTCTAATGGCCTGGGAAAGCCGACAGACCGCCAGGGGTTCGGCCTATACCACCTGGGTTGATCCTTTGCCGCGAGTCGAAGATTGGATTCTTGAGCATATTGTATATCTCTATCCAGACAGGTTAGAGGCTGATGCAGGCTCTGAGCATGGCGGTAGCGGATTCGTGTTGGCGATGTTGTCAGATCAGGCAGAGTCTAATTATTACCTGCGGGAAATGGTTCATCTCTACGTAGTAACGAACAAACACATCATTGAAAATGGTTTCCATTCGATCCGTTTCAATACGTCAGATGGAAAGCACGATGTGCTGAACACAAGCGAAGAAGAGTGGAAGCGGGACGAATCGAATGATTTAGCGGTGTTCCTTTTGCCGCAGAGCATGGACACTTCCAGTGATGCCGAGATTCTCATGACCCCCTACCCATTTGATCGTATTGTGACGCCCGAACTGGTAGAAGCCGGGGATCTTGGCATCGGCAGTGAGGTGATGTACGTCGGACGTTTTGTCGGCCACGGCGGGCGCGCCAGAAACATACCGTCCGTAAGATTCGGAACTATATCAATGATGCCGGATGAGAATGATCCAGTGAACCAGGGATCGGGACTAAAATCAAAACCGCAGGTTTCTTTCTTGGTGGAAACGCGCTCTCGCTCTGGTTATAGCGGATCTCCGGTTTTTTTTCACACTGGACCCCGCCTGGGCAGACAAAAATTACATCCAGGCAGGCACTTAGTGTTGCTGGGTGTTGACTGGGGACACATTCCAGAACGCATTCCATTAATGGACCCCGGCGGACACCTACACGGCTCAAAATGGTTTGTCGAGGTTCATGCGGGGATGATGGGCGTTGTTCCCGGTTGGAAGTTGAGGGACTTTCTTCTTTCTCCTGACCTTGTTGAGCAGCGGCGACACGCCGAAGACGCTTACGTTAAGAACCGCATAGACAACTCAGGCCTAGTGGCCGAATAGAGGTTTTCTTGTGATATGCTTGGACACAGAATGAGGCCGAGATTGATTCCCGCGATCTATCCAGAGGATTCCAAGCTTAACTCTTTTGAGAGGTTCACGGCCTTTGCCAGAAAAATTGCCGCAGTCCCTAAAACAGAGGCCCAGAAAGTCCAGCGCCTTGCAGAATCAAAGAAAAAGAAACGTTTACCCAGTAGGTGACTTCCTTCTGCCACGCCATTGGCGTTTTCATTCTGTTGCGCCCTTTCCCGTCAATTCATTCCAGGTTAGCCGACGATTCGCAACCATCGAGCACAACTGCACGAATCTGTCTTGATCTGTGGTGTGGCGTTTGTTAAAGCGAAACGCTTGTTCATCAATGTAACGAGCTAAGTGGAACGGCTCCACGCTTATGTAGGTTCCGTGGAGATCGCGTTTCAAAAGGCTCCAAAAATTTTCCATCGTGTTGGTGTGCACATTTCCGTTCACGTATTCCACGGCGTGATTGATGACGGCATGTTCATAGTCAGTCTCTAGGCCGTCGTACGATTTCAATTCGTCACTGAAGATCGCCGAACCCGCCTCAATATTTTCGCGGATTGTCTTTTGCAGTTCTGTTTTCTTGCGCGTGTTAACGGTGATAGCACGAACTTCGCCGCCGCGTTCGATCATTCCGAATACAATTGCCTTTCCGTCTGGACCGCGACCGTGAATCTTTTGGTCCCGCTTGTTCTTGTGCATATTGCGGGCTTTGCCGCCGATGAACGATTCATCCACTTCGACCTCACCGGATAGCTTCATAAAGCTTTTGGTGCGCATGGCGTAACGAATTCTATGGAGCAAAAACCACGCGGATTTTTGGGTAATCTTCAAGTCTCTGGCGATCTCATAGCTGCTGACGCCATTCTTGCAATTGGCAATCAGCCACATCGCGCAAAGCCACTTGTCGAGTCCGATAGCGCTGTCCTCGAATATAGTCCCAACTTTCACGGAGAACTGCTTTTTGCATTCAAGACATTTCCACATGAGCCGCGTAGTGAGGAATGAGAGCCGTGGAGACTCGCAACGCGGGCAGATCGGGCCATCATTCCATCGCAAGTGCGCCATGAACCGAACACAGGTGGCTGGATCGGAAAAATGCTTGATGACCTCCATCAGTGTGTCGGGAACTGCTACCATTTCGCCCATGTTTAAATCTTACCCGAAAAACCTGGGTGAGTCAAGTAAGTTTTTGCCAAATATTGGCCGCAGGAGGCGTACAAAGCCCCGGAAGATTATCGATGCAGTACGTCGAATAAGCCACGTTCGGATCGATTACCAGGGCAATCGTCCCGCCGGCGTTGGTGAGCGCAGCATGGACCAATGGTTCAACACGCAGGCGGGTTTCAACCTGGATCCGCAACAGCAGCCTTAACTGAATCTGCGGACGTTCCCTTTTGCGGCTGGGCGGTGTTCGAGGAGACGGTAGGGTTACCTGGGACTTCTCCGCATTGAAGAAGTTCCGCGTTCGCGAGCCGCTCACGGTCGAGTTCCGAGCGGATGTTTACAATGCTTGGAATCGCGCGAATTTCTATCAGCCGGACACAAGTCCGACGAGCAGCACACGATTACGTCGGCTTACGACCCCCGGATTCTGCAGTTAGCCCTGAAGCTCTCGTTCTGAGCGTGGCGAGGCGCGCAGGCCCATCACGTCAGATCCGGATCTGTTGCAAACGGGCATCGGCGGTTTTGGTAGTCGCAGTGTTCAGTTCCGCGTCTGCCCGGAATACACCCCGTCTGTCCGAGGCGGAGCCACGTTAAAACTTAGGCAGGCTGGTTTTGTCCCATCCGCCACCGGGAGCCTTAATGAGGAGCACGCTCGCCTCCATCCGCCGTCGCCGGATATCCACCTCGGTGCGTTGGTTGGTCAACGTGGCTGTTTGCGCCGTTATCACCTGAAGATACGTATCGATCCCGCCTTTGTAGCGATTCGTGAAGATCCTCAGAGACTCCTCAGCCGCCGCGACGGCTTCGCGCTGTTCTTTCGATTCCTGCTCCAGAATGCGCAGTGCGGCCAAATTGTCCTCCACTTGTTGGAAAGCTGTAAGAGCTGTCTCGCGATAGTTCGCCACGGATGCATCGTAGCTTGCCAAGGCCGCATCGGACGTGGCGCGACGCCGCCCTGCATCGAACAACGTCTGAAACATCGAGGGTCCGACCGCCCAGAACCTGCTCGGCCAATTGAACCAATTCAGAAGCGACGTGCCTTCGAGGCCCGCAGAGGCGCCGAGCATCAGTGTGGGGAAGAATGCTGCACGCGCAATCCCGATTTGCTCGTTGGCTTCTGCAACGCGGCGCTCAGCGGCCGCGACATCGGGACGCCGCTCAAGGAGTTGAGACGGCAGGCCAACGGGCACGATCGGCGGCTGTGTGTCGAGAGGCGACAGAGGGATGCTCAGGTCCGCGGGTGGCTTACCGGCCAGCACGGCAATCGCGTGCTCGAATTGAGCGCGCTGAACGCCGACGTCCGTGTCCTGCGCTTGTGTGGAGGCGAGCTGGGTCTTTGCCTGCTCCACGTCGGAGCGCGGAGCAGCGCCGCCTTCGTAGCGATTCGTCGTGAGCTTCAAGCCATCCACATAGGCCTTGACCGTATCATCCAGAAGCTGCTTCTCGGCGTCGGCCGCGCGCAATTCAAAATAGTCAAATGCCAGCTCGGCATGGAGACTCAGCCGGACCGTTTCCAGATCTGCTGCGCTGGCCTGAGCCTCTTCACGAGCGGCTGCTACCGTTCGTCGAACACGCCCCCAGACGTCCAGTTCGTAAGAAAGATCGAAAGGCAGGACGAAATCGCCGGTAGCGCTGCTAGTAGACGCGAAAAACGGCCTGTGTGCGGAATCTCGCAATGAACTAACGCTCGGTCCCACGCTGATAGTGGGGAACTGTCAAGCGCGATTGAACCGGATCATTGCGCGGGCTTCTCGAAATCGAGCTTCGGCGACCTTCAGATCCTGATTGGAAATGGTCACTTGCTCTTCCAGTTCGTTGAGCTTGGAATCGCCGAAGAGTTCCCACCATTTTCCCCGCAGCGCTTGATCGGCGGGTTGCGAGCGTTTCCAGCCGTCGGACTCTTTGAAGGATTCCGGCGGCTGCTCCTTGAATTCCGCTGGCACTGGTGTTGACGGCTGCCTGTACTTGGGCCCCACCATGCAACCTGCTAGCAGCGCCATGCATGCAACCGAAGGGACAAGACGAAGGTTCACCGATCCCTCACCTGTACTTCAGCCCCGTTGATCAGCGAATCCGATGGATCGACGATAATCGCATCGGACGGCTGGAGGCCGGACAGCACCTCGACCGTATCCCCATAGTCGCGCCCAATCTTAACTGGAATCAGCGCGACGTGGTTATTCTTCACGACACCGACTCGCAATCCCTCAGCGCGAAACAGAAGCGTGTTCGAGGGGATTGTCACGGAACGTATCTGTTCAGGCAGTTTCAGATGAACCGACGTATAGGCGCCGGGCAACAGTTGCCCCGCGGGATTGTCGACATCCACCTCTAATAGAAGCGTGCGGGAAATGGGGTCGATGGCGTTGGCGTTCCTCACCAGTGTCCCGCGAAATACCTGGCCCGGGAATTCGTCTAGAGTCAGAGTCGCTGTCGCCCCAGGGATAGCAGCACGTAAATACACTTCCGGAACCGAGACGTACACGCGAAGCGTATGGATTGCCGCAAGCTGGAACAGTTCCCTACCAGGAGTGGTCGCCGCACCGGCATTGATGAGCGCGCCGACGTCGGTATTCCGCGCCGTGATGATTCCGTCGAAAGGCGCGTAGACCTTCTCAAACGACTGCAACTCCTCCAGGCGGTGAACATTCGCGGCATTCGAATTTACAGTCGCTTTCTGCGCTTGCAGATTGCTGACGGCCTGATCAGTTTCCTGTTTCGAGACGGAGTCTTCCTCCAGGAGCTTCTTCCAGCGGTCCGCGGTTGTCATCGCCAAGCCGAGGTTCGCCTTTGCGGTTTCCAGTTCTGACCGCGCCTGCTCCAGTTGCTGGTCGACTTCGGGGGTTTCGATCTCCGCCAGAAGCTGGCCTTCCTTTACCCGTGCGCCGATATCGAAGTACCACTTCTTCAGGTATCCATTGGTTCGAGCATAGATTGGCGCGTCGACGAAAGCCTGGACACCGCCGGGCAGAACGATTTCTGAAGTAGGAGCGCCGCGCTTCGGATGTATCACATTCACAACCGGGATCGCGCTTTGCTCCGTCACCCGGGCTAGTGTCTTCGCCTCCGCCACTCGGGACCGAATGCCGAAGTAGATCGCCGCACCGAGCAGAGCTACACCTACCAGGGCGACAAGAACAGCTCGGTATTTAGGCCGTTCGGGAATTTCTTCGACGCGAGGCTCTTTCACGTCATCCGTTGTTGTCATTTGCCCTCCGTCCGTGCAAGAGGCTGAATACCGACGGCACGAACACCAAAGTGGCGACTGTAGCGCAGATTAATCCGCCAATTACGGCGCGCCCCAGAGGGGCGTTTTGCTCGCCGCCTTCTCCGAGTCCCAATGCCATCGGGATCATGCCTATAATCATCGCCAGCGCAGTCATCACGACGGGCCGGAATCGTGTAAACCCCGCCTCGATCGCAGCCGCTGCGGCATCGCTGTGCTCTGCGAGCCTTTCCTTAGCAAAGGACACCACCAAAATGCTGTTGGCGGTGGCGACGCCCATGCACATGATGGAGCCCATCAGTGCCGGCACGCTTAGCGTGGTGTGAGTAAAAAACAACATCAATACGATGCCCGCCAGAGCGGCGGGAAGTGCCGTGATAATAATGAACGGATCTAGCCACGACTGAAAATTCACCACAATCAGCAAGTACACCAAGAGCACGGCAAATCCGAGTCCGGCGATCAACCCGATGTAGGAACTGCGCATGGTGTCCAGTTGGCCCCGAATCGTAACGAAGCTGCCCCGGGGCAAGAGCTTTCGATTGGCGTCTACAATCTGGGTAACATCGCGGCCAACGGCGCCCAGATCGCGATCTTGCACGCCGCCATAAATATCTACCACCCGCCGGATGTTGTAATGAGATAGCACCTGCATTTCACTGGTCCGGTTGATCGAAGCCACATCTGCAAGAATTCCCGGACGCGGCGCGGCGGGCGACGTGATGGGTGTACCCTGCAAATCCTGGAGCGACTGAATGTTGTACTGCGGTGTCTGCTGCGCCAACTGATACTGAACACCGTTCTGCCAGTTCAAGAAAAACGTTGGCGAGGTCTGGAAACTGCCGCTGAGTGAGACCAGCATGCTACTGGCGAGATCGCGCTGCGTGAAGCCCGCTGCCGCGGCCTTGGTGCGATCCACGTCGATGTGGAACTTCGGATAGTCGAACGCCTGCTGTATGCGCAGATCCACCAGTCCGGGCACGTGACGAAGCTGGCTCAGCATATGATCTGCGACCTGACGATTCTCCGCGATATTCGCTCCTTCGATCTGAACGTCCACCGGCGCCGGCAAACCAAAATTGAGAATCTGGGTGACGATGTCGGCAGGCTGAAAGTAGAGCGTGGTGCCTGGAAACTCGCGGGTGAGCTTGTTTCTGAGCTCTCTTACGTAGTCTGCCGTGGGACGATGATCCGGCTTCAGGGACACAATGATATCGGCATCGCCGGCGCCGATTAAGCCGGAGGTGTTGTAAATGTAGTTGATATTGCTGATGGGAAGGCCGATGTTATCGAGAATAGTGTCCATCTCCCGCGCTGGTATGGTCTGTCGGATGGAGTGCTCAACCAGATCGCACAACCGGGCCGTTTCCTCGATCCGAGTGCCCGTGCGAGCGCGAACATGAAGGATGAATCGCCCGCTGTCCGTATTCGGAAAGAAGTCCTGACCCAGCCAGGGTGTCAGGAGGAAAATGGCCAAACATGCTCCGAGGAATGCGGGAATGAAAACTGCTCGCCTCCGCACAAATGTAGAAAGAGCGCCCCGGTAGCCCGTTCGAATCCGCTCAAATATCCGTTCGAACGATCGCTGAATCCTCGCCGGAATGTTCCAGGCCGAAAGATGGGACTGGTGATGCTCGCCTTCCCTTAGCAGATACATGGCGAGAGTGGGTACCAGCGTTCGCGAAAGCAGGTACGACGCAAGCATTGCGAACACGACGGCTTCGGCCAGGGGAACAAACAGAAAGCGTGCCACGCCTGCCAGGAAAAACATGGGAAGAAATACGATGCAGATGCAAAGCGTGGAGACGAAAGCCGGCACGGCGATCTGTGCGGCGCCGTCGAGAATGGCCGTGCGAATTGCCTTCCCCATCGCCAGATTGCGCTCGATGTTTTCGATCTCCACGGTCGCGTCGTCCACCAGGATGCCGACGGCCAGCGCCAATCCGCCCAGCGTCATGATGTTGATGGTCTCGCCGAGCGCACTGAGCGTCACCACCGAAGTCAGAATCGCGAGCGGGATTGAGACGGCGACGATCACGGTGGTGCGCCAGCTTCCGAGAAACAGCAGGATCATCATGGCAGTGAGACAGGCAGCGATTACCGCTTCCCGGATCACGCCACTGACCGCGGCGCTTACAAAGATCGATTGATCCACCACAGGCTGAACTTTCAACTGCGGCGGAAGCGTAGATGCGACACGCGGAAGAAGCTGCCGAATGCTCTTGACTACGTCGATTGTGGACGCGTTCCCCGACTTCACAACCGTCATCAGCGTGCCGCGACGGCCGTCATGTCGGACGATGTTGGTTTGCGGCGCGAAGCCATCGCTCACCTGGGCCACGTCTCGCACGTAAATCGTGGAGTTGCCCACCACCTTAATGGGAAGATTGTTCAGTTCCGCGACGGTCCGCGGGCTGGCATTCAGGTCCACGTCGATTCGAACTGCCCGATCTTCGCCGTACCGGACGGCAAGACCAGATTCTGCGAATTCACCGCCTCGATAATGTCCGGCGGAGCGAGTCCTTTCGATTGGAGCAGTCCGGGATTTAAATTGACCAGCACCTCGCGCTGCTTCCCTCCATACGGGAAGGGAATTGATGCGCCGGGGACTGTGACGAGCTGTGTCCTCAGGAAGTTGAGGGCCAGATCGTTCAACTGCGCTTCGGACAAGCCGTCCCCTGACAGCGCGAGTTGAAGAATCGGAACAGTAGAGGCGCTATAGTTCAAAATCAGCGGCGGAATGGCGCCCGCAGGCAACTGGCGCAGAATAGTCTGCGACACTGCGGTTACCTGTGCATTGGCCCGGTCCACGCTGGCATTCGGTTGCAGAAAGATCTTGACGATCGCTGTCCCGTTCACGGTAGTCGACTCAAGGTGCTCGATGTTGTCGACGGTGGTGGTCAGAACCCGCTCAAAGACCGTCGTGAACCGGCCTTCCATCTCTTCAGGATTCAGCCCGGTGAAGGTCCAGGCAGCAGCAATCACCGGGATATCGATGTTCGGGAAAATGTCGGTCGGCGTTCGCAGGATGATCACTGGGCTTGCAATCAAAATCAGCAAAGCCATGACGATAAACGTATATGGCCGGTCGAGCGCGAGTTTAACAATCCACATACTATGATCCGTCTGGACCTGGCGACTTGCCGGCCTTTTTCCGCTCCTGGACTTATGATACGATTCGTATCGAAATGGATTCAGCTTTTTCAAGCTCCAAAAAGAGCAGCTCGGAAGGCGCAGGACGCCCTCGAGACCAGGAAGCGCGAAATGCTATCCTGCGGGCATCGCTGAGCTTGGTGAAGGAGTTCGGCTATCGATCGTTGACCATCGATAAAATCGCCCAGCGCGCCGGCACGGGCAAAACAACAATTTATCGCTGGTGGCCATCAAAAGCCGCCGTAGTGGGGGAAGCGTTCCTGAGCCAGATTTCGCCTGAGATTGCGTTCCCGAGCGTTTCTGAGATGTCGGCCGTCGAAAGCATCCGCCGGCAAATGCGGGCAGTGGCGCAGGCGTTTCGAGGTCCGAATGGAGATTTGTTGCGGGCATTGTTAGCTGAGGCCCAGTTTGATTCGGAATTGTCGCATGCCTTGGTTAAGACCTGGGTCAGGCCACGGCGAGCGCTTGCGACTGAGATTTTGAAAGCAGGAATCGCGTCCGGAGAGCTGAGAAGTGATATTGACGTGAACGTTGCGATCGATGCGCTGTACGGCGGACTGTACTATCGCTTTCTCATTCCGTATGCGCCCTTATCTTCGGAATTTGCCGGCGACCTGGCTGATACCGTACTGAACGGGCTGGTCCAGCAGAGCCGGTAGCGGCAAATCACTATAAGAGCCTTCATCTCGATTCAGCGGGAAGCTTATAACGAATCGGCGCCTGCCGCGGCGCCATTCCACATGTCACCTTCGAGGCCCAAACCCGGGGCCAGACTTCGCGTCGCCATCCGATATAATGAGACGGTCACGAGCCAATCAGTTGGCTGATGCGGTAGGGCACTAAAGTTTATGTGGAGGGAGGATCGAGATGAAACGGATTTCACTTGTGCTGGGCTTTCTATGTAGCGCTTTTCTCGCAAGCGCTCAAGACCCATGGGTCTATCGCGACAACCCGAACTGGGAACCTTCCTGGAACCAGCGTTCTTTCCCGCGTGCCGGAGCTTGCTTCTTCAAGGACTCGCAGTTCCAGGGTGACCGCTTTTGCGTGAGAAAAGGCGATAGGCTGGACAGGCTGCCAGGGAGTTTTGGTGATAACATTTCGTCGATCCAGGTTTTTGGCCGCGCGCGCGTAACTATCTTCAACGACCGCGGCTTCAGCGGCGGCAGCCAGGCGATTCGGAGGAGTGTTGCGGATCTCCGTGCTGAGAGATTTCGCGGTGGACACACCTGGAACAACCGGATCTCATCGCTGATTGTCCGTTAGCTGTTGAAGTGCATGCGTGAAGGTCGTGGTGCTGCGGTTCGACTCCGGTCCGGTGACGTCAAGGTCGTTCCACTACAGAACTACTTTTGTTTTGCGATAATCCTGTCCTTGATCTTGGCGTAGACCGAGCGAGGAAGAATCTTCTTATCGACAAGTTCGTTCTTTGCCCGGTACGGACGATTCTTGATAATCTTGTCGCCGTACGCTTTACCGATACCGGGTAGTGCATCCAGTTCCTCGGCGGTGGCGGAATTGATATCGACGAGAGTGCCGGTCGCCGCTTTTGTGGTTCCTTGAGCGGTGGCTTTCGCGTCCGACTTCGCCGGGGCCTTGGTGGCTGCTTGCGGCTCTGCCATTAAAGAGATCGCGGTCAAGACCACCAGGATTAATTGGGTCAGTTTCATGTCGCTAGATTCTCCTTTTCTAGACCCGTTCGCTTAGCAGCCTTCTTTTGGGCTTTCTTTAGCCTCCTTGGCAGACGGGGCTTGTCTTTCTTGGGCAATTTTCCTTTTTTCACGGGTGTTCCGGCTGGCGCTGCGCCTACCAGGGAGACCACTTTTCCTGCTGCGGTGCCTATTGCCTTAGCCGTATTGACCAAAACATTGTCTTTCGTGTTTGGCTTTTTTGCCATAGATCAACTGTACGTGGTTTGATGCGAGTCGTGAAGATCCGAAGCCGGCCGAGTTTCGTCTGCAATTTGCCTTGTTAGCTCAATTTGCAGGTAAAATAGACATCCGCACAGAGCCCAGGGGAAGCAACCAGTCCCCGGTGGTCTGCGATTGGGAACTATCGGTGACAGTCCCGATATTGTATGAGCGATTCTACCCGGCGTACGTTTCTCGGCTCGCTCGCCGCTCCCGGCGCCATGTGCGCCCAAGCTCGCGGGGGCCCGACCGGCAGCGGTGCCTACATCGATCCCCGTAAGGTCCTGCTTTGGGAGAGCACCCGCAAGGAGTTTCGCGAGGCGCTGGAGGGCGGCGCGCTGCAAGCCATGATCGTCCCCACTGGCTCGACCGAGCAGCACAACGAGCACCTGGCCATGATCAATGACACGGCCAGCGTGACGCTAGTTGCGCAGCAGGCGGCGCTGAAGCTGTACCCGCAAGTCATGGTGGCGACCCCAGTGCCGGTCGGCATCTCGCCTCACTGGATGGACCGCAAGGGCACACTTACGCTGACCAAGGAGACGTTCCTGGCCGTGGTCTACGAAATCTGCGACAGCCTTAAGCAGCACGGCGTGAAGCGCATTCTGATTCTCAATGGCCACGGCGGCAACGTGGACCCGCTCAGCCACAGCGTTGCCGAGTTTCGCCAGAAGCTCGGCATCCGCCTGGAGGCCAACGCTTACTGGGATGCCTACACGCCCGAGATCATCAAGAAATACATGCAGAGTGGTAAGGCGCCGGGCCACGCCGGTGAGTTTGAAACGTCATTTGCCATGGCGGCCTTTCCCGGGCGCGTCCATTGGGAAGGCGTCGATTACGAGAAAGCCAAGACGCAAGTGCACATCAAAGATCCGGCGTCGGCGAAACAGGAAGAAGAATTCGCGCACGAGGCCAAGCTGGCTTCGACCGCCAAGGGCGAAGCTATGATCACCATCGCGGTCGATTGGGTCGCCAACCGGCTGCGGGCCATGATTGCGGAGGCAGCATGAAATCAAGATTTTCCCGTCGAGGACTGTTTCAGACCATCGGAGGCGCCGGCGCGCTGGGGCTCACCGGCCCTGGGGGCGGCGCGCGAGGGGCCATGGCTGCTCCGGCCATAAGCGGCTCGCTCAATCTGACGGTGAAGAAGGTAGAGCGCACGTGGATCAACGTACCGTTCCGGCCTGTCCCGCAGCGCAACATGATCCGCGAGCTGCCGCACTGGACGATCTTCGAGATCTGCAAGGTGACGCTGGCCTGCGGGGTTGTCGGCTTTGGCGAGACGATGCAGTATTACACCTGGGGCACCGTCCCGGAGACGGCCGTCGCGCGGGTGATGGAGAAAAACGCCGCCGAACACATGTGGGACGATTCGCTGGGCTGCGGCCTGCAAATGGCCCTGTTTGACGCCGTGGCCAAGGCCGACGGCGTGCCGCTTTACCGCCTGCTCGGCAGCAAAGTCCGGGATCGTGGATTCGTGAGCTGGTGGGCCATCGACATGCCGGCTGAGGATTGGGTGCTGGAGTGCAAAAACGCCGCCGCCCGCGGCTACACCGCCTTCAAGACGAAGGCCCGCCCCTGGTGGGACCTCGACGATCAATGCAAGATCCTCATGAAGTCCATTCCGCCTTACTTCTGGGTCAATTTCGATTTCAACGCCACGCTGCTCGATACCACGCATGCCGGCCGCTACCTGGTCGAGATGGAGAAGTACCCGCAGATCCAGATCTGGGAATCGCCGATCCCGCAAGAAGACGTGGAGGGCAACAGGCTGCTGCGAAGCCAGACCAAGGTGCCGATCGCTATGCATTTCGGATCGCCGCCCATCATGACTGCACTCCGGCAAGACGTCTGCGACGGTTTTGTGATCGGCGGAGGGGCGAGCCAAGTGGTGTGGCAGTCCAACGTGGCCGCCGCGGCGGACAAGCCGTTTTTCCTGGAGCTGGTGGGAACCGGTATCACGGCGACCTACTCGCTGCACTTCGCCGCCGTGCTGAGCCACGCGCGCTGGTCGCAGGTAGACTGCCACATGATCTACACGCACCACATGATCAAGCCGGGGATTACCATCGAGAACGGCATGGCGGCGGTGCCTGAGGCCCCCGGCTTGGGCGTGGAGCTCGACGAGGACGCGGTCGCGCGCTTCCGCATCGAGCCGCTCAAAGTGCAGCCGCCCTCTCCGCCCGACCTGTTGCTCGCCATCCGATTCCCCTCCGGCTCGACCAGCTACTACATCAACGCCGAGCAGTATTGGGCCGACTATCACGCGGCCCGCCTTCCCGTCTTCCCCAAAGGCGTTTACCTGGAGCGCATTCCGGATAACGGCACCCGGGAATGGAAAGAGCTGCGAGCAAAAGCTGCCGCCACAGGCGGGGTCCACACGGCCGGGCGACCGTTGTAAGGTACCCGTCATCCGCCCGCGCTTTGGAATTCACCATGCAGAATCGCAAAACGCGAGCCGACTCCTCCTCCGCCTCGAATACCCGGCGAAACCGGTCCCTAAGGCTCCGGTTTTTCGCCTGGAGGCGGGGCATTTGGATTCGCGGGGCGGCCGTCGCGAGCCGGTGGTTTCCATCCATCGTTCGAGGGACCGTTTTGGAAGAAGCGGGCATCCTTGCTGAGCGCGTGGCCCGACGCATAGAGTTGGGCGTTGGCCTGGCCGAAAAATTTTCCCGCCCTCAGTGTTTCATCGTGAATCTTGTTCATCAACTGCTGGTAACGGTCGTCGTTCTGGGGGAATCCCGAGAACGAACTCAAATCGTTGTTGCCGATAATCACGACATCCACGCCCGGCACAGACGCTATGTCGTAAGCATTGGCGGCGCCGGTGGGGGTCTCGATCATAATCACAACCAGCATGTTGTCGTTGAAGGTCTGGCGATAGTTGATGCCGTTAATGCCCCAGATGCTCGCGGCTTGGCCGGCGCCCGCGCTACGCCGTGCGACGGGCGGATAGCGGGCCCACTTGACGGCCTCTCGTGCCCTGTCGACATCGTCGACTGTGGGAATGATGACGCCCAGCGCGCCAATGTCGGTAGCGTGTTGGATGTGCCATTCCTGCGCGTCGGGCAGGCGGATCATCGGAATGGCGCCGGCGTGCGGGCAGGCGGCGATCATCGCCTCGATGTCCCTGAACTCGAGCGTGCTGTGTTGCATTTCGAACCATGTGTAGTCGTAATGCTTCGCGGACTCGCAATAGCCGGCGATATCCATGCGCGATTGCGTGAAGCTGAAGACCTGCTTGCCTTCCAGCAGCTTTTGTTTGGCGGTGTTATACAGTTTGGGCTTCGCGACCTGGCCTTGCTGTTGCGCCTGCGCCGTTGCGCCGGGTAGCGCGACTGCCAGAAACGAAAAAGCGAACATGGATGGCGATCTCACGTTTGACGTCCTCCACCGGGATTTGCTTGACAATCAGGAGAAGTATATCGTGAACATTCACCGGCGCCGCGCAGCAGGGAAGGGTAGATATCGGGTGGCCCGGCGTCAGAATCATAATCTAACTGGGAAAGTGACCCGAAACGATCGCCGCTACCGCACCTTTTGCGCTTCCAAGTCACGATAAATACGGAGTTCCCTGGACTGGTCGCTCGTGCGGGCCAGCCGCCGGTAGGCGCTCGCCAGCGCGAGATGCCTCGCGCCATTGGTCGGATCCAGCTTCGCCGCCGCTTCCAGATGCCCCACTGCATCGGCTGCCTTGCCGCCGTCGAGCATCAACTTCCCCAGTTCGTAATGCGCCTCCGCCAGAGACGGTTCGAGCACCAGCGCCTTTTCGAGCAGCCTAATCGCGCGCATTTCGGCTGCTGCATCCGGCCGCGCGCCCGGGTCCAGCAGAAGTTTGGCGTATGCTGCGTACAGACGGGCGTATCTTGGGAATCGCGCCATGCCTCTTTCGAAAGTTACCGCTGCGTCCGCATATTGGAACAGCATGCGCTGCGCCGTCCCCAGCCTTTCCAGCGCCTCCGGATCCGAGCGGTCCAGTTCCACCGCCCGTTGGAACGTGGCCAGTGCCTGCTTTACATCGCCGTGTTCGAGATCTATCAGCCCCTTGACTTTCAGTGCCTGCACGTTACCGGGCTCGAGCTCTAGCGCTTTCCCGGCAGTAGCGTAAGCGGCCTTCATATCCCCGCCTTCCAGAAGAATCTGGGCGGCGTTAGCGTAAAGCGTAGCGTCCGCCGGCGCCATTTCGATCGCTTGCCGCATCACCCGCAGCGCGTCGTTGGTTTGGTTGAGCCGGTGATCACACCATGCCAGCAGGCTGAACGTCTTCGGGTCCCGGCTACCGCCAGCGATCAATTGATCGAGCAGTGCCTGGCTCTCGGCAAAATGCCCCACGCGATATTGGGCCAACGCGGCATCATACCCTGTCCTGGCCTTAATGGCGTCGCGCAACGCAGCCGCCTCAATATGGCCCGGCTTCTCTCTCAGGATGCGATCCAGATTCATTCTGGCGGCGTCAAGCTTGCCCAGCCGTGCCTGGTTGGATGCCAGATTGTAGCGCGTATCTGCATCACTCGGATTCAGTTTCAGCGCGCGCTCCAGGTACGTATTCGCCTCTTCGAGTTTCCCCTGCCGCGACAGCACCACGCCCAGCACCGCAAGTGCCAGCTCATCGTCCGGCGCAAGCTTTAGCGCCTGGCGCAGCTCGCCTTCAGCCGCTGTCAGATCGCCCTTTTGGGCCAGCGCGTAGCCGCGTTCCACGTGCTGACGGACCGGGGACTGCGCCGCCTGCATGCCCAGCATCAGCAATAGCGCGCAGAACACCATCGTTCCCTCAATTACTTTTCCGGCTCGCGCACATGCAGTACCTGGTTGACGGGCACATTGGTCAGCACCTGCTCGATGCCGCTCGGCCAGCGGATCTCGACGCGCTCGGCAACCTTGGCGCTGCCGAGCCCGAAGTGCACGCCGAAATGGCTCGACGATGCGTACCCGACGCTCGTGCTCATGTGATTGAACTGCGTGCCGATACGGATGCGCGCTCCGATACCATCGCGGTTGCTCCGGACGCCCTCCAATTTCACGATCAGCCAGGAGTTGCCGCCGGGGCTTACGTTCTCCCACAGTTCCGGCCGCTCGCCGATCGCGCTCACCACCACGTCGATCTTGCCGTCATTGTTGAAATCCGCGAACGCGGCGCCCCGATGTGCGCGCGGCGCCTGGAAGTCGGCTCCGGCTTCCCTCGAAACATCCCGGAACGTCCCATCCCCCGCGCCGGCGAAAACGCTGTTCGCCAACTTGTAGGTCGTCGCTTCGAACGACTCTACCGTGTCGTTCACGTGCGCATTCGCCGTGAACAGGTCCTTCCACCCGTCGTTATTCAGATCGAAAAGTCCCAGGCTCCATCCGCTGTACTTGATGCTCGATGTTGCCAGTCCGCTGCGCCGTCCCCAATCGCGAAACCCGGTCTTCGGCGTATTGCGGAAAAGCGGGAAAGTCTCTCCGGCAAGCGCCGTGAACACGATGTCCGGCAGGCCGTCATTATCGTAATCGCGGAAATCCGAGCCCATTCCCGATACCTCGCGCCCGTCGTCGAGAAGCGCCGCGCCCGCCTCCAGCGCTACCTCCTCGAACTTCCCGTTTCCCAGATTGTGAAACAGGAAATTCGGCATCTTGTCATTGGCAACGAAGATATCCATCAGGCCGTCGCCATCGTAATCCGCGAACGAAACACTCATCGCCTTGCCGGTATGCGCCGCGATTCCAGACTGCACCGACACGTCTTCGAACGTTCCGTCGCCGCGGTTGTGGTACAGCGCGCTTGGCAGCCCGTCATAGAAGCGCGGATGGCAATAAGACCGGATCTTCCTCTCCGGATTGCCGCAGTATGGCGGGTCCTCAGGCGACCATTTCAGATAATTCGCCACGAAGAGGTCCAGCCGTCCGTCGTTGTCGTAATCGAACCAGCCGCCGGTGATGGCCCACGCGCCGCCTTTGATGCCCGCCTTCTCCGTGACATCCTCGAATTTTCCGTTGCCCAGGTTCCGGTACAAATGGTTGCCGCGAACGCCCGCGACGAACAGATCCACGTGACCGTCGTTATCGTAATCGGCGGCCGCCGCCCCATGGCAGTAGCCCTCGCCCGCCAGGCCCGCCTCCTCCGTCACGTCTTTGAATTTCATGCCGCCTAGATTTCGATAGAGGCGGTTGTAGTATTTTGGCGCGTTCTTCTCCAGAAGGGGTATGGTTGCCCCGTTGGTAAAGAAAATGTCCGTGCGCCCGTCGCCATCGTAATCGAAGGCCGCCACACCGCCCACCATGGTTTCGATAACATGTTTCTCCGCGGTTGCGCTGTTTTCCAGCACGAAGTCGATCCCCGCGGACGTGGCCACATTGCGGAACCGAATGGGAGCAATCGGACCGGCGTGCAGCAGGATCAGGAGTATCGGCGCAGCGAGAATCGAGCTGAGAGCGAGGAGCCAGAGTCTGGGGTGCACGCTGGAACAATAGTAAACCCCGGCGCTCGCCGATTTCACGTGCGCCGGGGCTGATAACTCAGATCAAGCAGGCGGCAGCGCCTGCCCGATCATCAGAAGTGGACGCGGCCGTTGAACTGAATTTCGCGTCCGTAGTTGTTAATCCAGGTGCTCCTTCCCATGGTGCCGCTGCCAATCCCGAGATCCGGATCGCTCGGCATGAACACGTTGGGCATGTTGTAGAACTCCATGCGCAATTCAAACTTGATCCGCTCCGTGACCTTGAAGTACTTCACCAGGGTCGAATCAAGCTGCCACAAATTCGGACCGCGGAGGCCATCGTAGTAAAACGGGTTGGTTCGCGGAGTATAGGGCTGAGGTACACTGAACACCGCCGGGTTGAAGTAGTGTCCGGCCGGAACGTTCTGGCGCGGGTCGCCGCTCACGTCCGCCTGACCGAAATAACCCAGCAGGTTGCCGCTTCGCCACATCAGGATCTGGCTGGTGGCCCACCCTCCGATGACGTAATCTAGCGCGGTGGGAATGTTGCTCAGGAACTGGCGGCCCTTGCCGATCGGAAGCTCATACGTCCCGGCAATGCGGATATTGTGCCGCGCGTAGCCGCGATCAAACATCGTGATCTTGTTGTTGTAGTATGCGACGTCGTTGAACCAATTGCCGTGAAACTCCTGGTTGTAGTTGTAAGCCACCAGGAATGTCATACCATTGGCCATTGGGCGCTCGGCCTTCATCTGCAGCGCATAGTAGTGATCGCTAGTGCCGGGCCAGCCGTAGACATTCAAATCGCCATATTGCGGATATGGCTTCAGCAACTGGCTGACTGCGACGGTATCCTGGGTCCGCAGAACCCCCGGCATTTTATCCGGCGGCAGCAGATTGAAGAACGGATTCGGAACCGACTGGTCTGTCAAGCCCTTGTACTGGTAGGCCAGGTTCGGGTCCATCACGTTGAGGTTGTAGTTGTAAGACCCGCCCCACATGCTGGGATCCTGGGCGTTGTGGGAAAACATCATGAAGAACGTGGCTTCGGTGAAGATGCGCTGGGGCGCTTGCCGCTGAATGGTGAAATTGAAGCGGTCGTTGATCGGGGTCTTCAAGATCTTGCCATCCCAGAAGCTGACGCTATTTCCCAGGTCCTGGTAGCGGCCCAGACTGCTGCCCACGGGCAGGATCACCGGGTTGGGATAAGCGGTGCCGTCCGGGAACGGATCGCTCAGCAAAGTGCGCGGCGTACCTTGCAGGGGACCCAGAATCGGGGTGTCCTGCGAAAAGCCATTGGTCGGCAGGCCACCCGTCTCCGGATGGACCGCGACCCAGGGAACCGCATAACGCGCGTAACCCGCCCGGAAGGCCGTCTTGTCGTTGATGCGAAGAGCGATGCCGGCGCGCGGCAGGAACGTGTTCCACGGCGCATCGTACATCCGCGGATGCGAATTGCTCGTGTAAATCATCGCGCCATTGAACTTGTACGGAACGTGCGCGATAGAAGTCACCTCCGACGGCATGGTGACGTTCTGTAACTCCGGAATCGGATTAGTCAAGTCAAGCGTTTGCACCAACTTGCGCGTTTCCTCGAGAGGAGCCGTTTCGCGCTCCCACCGCAAACCGAGGTTCAAGGTGATGTTTCGCGTCAGCTTAACATCGTCCTGGAAGTAGAAGCCCCACTGCTGCTGATGCATGTCGAGGTTGGGGTGGATGGTGGTCTGTCCGCCGTGCAGAACGCCCAGCAGCGCTGAAGCGTACATATTGCCCGACTGCGTGGCATCATAGCCCAGGAAGGATTTGCCGGTATCAACCGAATTAAAGTTGAAGTAGCCCGGCCCGGAGTAGGCGTTGTCCTGATCGTAGGAGTAGCGCCACTGCCAGCCTACCTTCATGTGGTGGATGCCGCGGTCATGCGTCACGTTCACGGTCGTGTTATGCGAACGTCCGTGCACCAACCACCAGTTGCCGAAGCCGGTGTAGGAGCTGCCGTTCCCGGCGAAATTGAAGTTCGGGAAGTAGATGCCTTGCGAAGGTTGCAGCACGCCTTGGTACCACCCGGTTGGAAAGAAACCCGCCCACACGCTCGTTGGGACCTTGGCCCAATTCGAAGCATAATCGTCTTCCACGTAGCTGGAGCCAAAGCGCACATCGACGGTAGTCCGCGCGTTGGGCATCCACAGCACGTCCGCGGCGGCGTTCAGCGCGTCCATGATACCACCGTTGTCCGAAGGAACCGCGATTGTCCCACCCCAGTTGGGGTTATCCAGCCGCGTCTCGAACTTGCTGAAGCGGCCGAAAATCCGAAACTTGTCGTTGATGTTGTAATCCACGCGATCGGAGAAGTTGTAGTAATTCTCCCACCACGGGTAAGCTTTCTTGAAGTTGTTCAAGCCTGAGAGGTCGTCGCCCGGGTTGTTTGGTCCCCACAAGTAGCTCATCAGTGCTTTGCCAGAGGGGTTGATCCGGTCCTGCGGAATGATGTTGTTGGGGAACGGCGTGCGCGTCACCGTGGACGTCGCCGGATCGAACAACGTGGTGAACGGGTCATAGATGGTCTGCAGATTGCCCTGTGGCGTCAGTTGATGCGAGAAGTCGCCGTTCTTCTCGGCATCGGTCGGCATAGTCTGTTCTTTGCTCGACGGCTGCGTGACCTTCCATTTTTCATAGACAAAGAAATTGAACAGCTTGTTCTTGATGATGGGATGGCCGACGGCACCGCCGAAGGTGTTCGTCCTGACGATGTTGGGATCGCGCGTGATGCGGTTGGCCAGCGCGTTCAACGCCGGATTGCGGCCGAAGTAGTACACCGTTCCGTGGTATTCGTTGGTGCCCGACTTTTGCGACAGGTTGAGGGTGCCGCCCGCGCTGAAGCCAAACTCCGAATCCATGGCGTTCTGCTGAACGGTCAACTCCTGGACTGCGTCCATCGGCAAGTTGTAAGAGCCCCGCGCTGAGATATTTAGCGGTGTGCCGTCCAGCAGCTGTTCGTTTTTGCCGCCCGTGGGCCCACCGATATCCAGACCGCCGTTCGACCACATATAGAACGGGTTGCGGTGGGCGACGTCCCAGTACTGGTTCACCACGGCCGGGTTGAGCAGGGCCAGCGTGAAGGGGTTGCGCGCCAACACCGGGAGATTGTCGAGCATCACGCCCTGCACGGTAGTGGTCATAGTCGAGGTGTTGAACTCGACTGAACTCACCAGTTCCGAGACATTCACCGTCTCGGTTACGGCGCCGACGGTAAGGGTTGCGTTGACTGTGACGTCGCCGCCCGTGAGGACCGTGATGCTCTCTTGAACAAACCTCTGGAACCCCGGAGCCTGCACGGTAACGGTATAGCTCCCAGGCTGAACCAAATCAAAGAGATAGTGGCCCGACGCGTCGGTCTCTCTATTGCTTTCGATGCCCGTATTCACGTTTCTCAGGGTCACCCCTGCTCCCGCAACGGCCGCTTGGCTCGGATCGGCCACTGTGCCCTGAACCCTACCCCGGTATTCCTGTGCTGTGGCGACTATGATCAGTACCCCAGCCAGCAAAAGCCATGACGCTTTCGTGAGAACTGTGCTCAGCTTCATTTTCTTCAATCCTTTCAGTTACTTGGCGGATGGTTAAACTACTGCAAAGTAACTAGTTGCAACACCCTTTATGCAAGAAAAAGGACTGTTTCACCCAAGAGATTGGCGAGATTATGGTGCAAGAATCAAAAATTGTCAATAGTCTGACCGAATGCTGTCAAGGGCGTCGCATCTGGTGCGCTGCGATGATAGGACGGTCGTCCTCCGTTATGACCTGGCGCGAATATCACGAATCCACTAAGCACAGTGTCGAATCCCTGAGGCGCGCGCGGCACCTTCTCGACTGGGCGAACATGCCTGATCCGTTCCGTCATTACGAGGGCGTGCCAGTGCTCGATCTGCCAGCCGATCCGCCGGCCCCTGAAGTCCCCGCACTCGAAGTGCTTCAGGGCGGTTCCGGCGTCGACGGCGCCAGCGATGGCCCAACGTTCATCTCTCAACTGCTGTTCTACTCCGCCGCGATTAGCGCATCTAAGCGCGTTCCATCCACCGGCTACAAGTACGCGCTGCGCGTGAATCCGTCTTCCGGGAATCTGCACCCGACGGAGTTCCACTTCGTCACACGCGGCATGAAAAATTGGCCCGATGGCCTGTATCACTACCGCGCCTCGTCGCACATGGCAGAGCAGCGCGCGCGTGGCGATTTTCGAATGAATCTGATCGGTCCTGATGCGCCAATCGTGTTTATGCTGACCAGTATTGCCTGGCGCGAGGCGTGGAAATACGGCGAGCGAGCGTATCGTTACTGTCTGCACGACATGGGTCACGCCTGGCAAGCGCTCACGCTCGCCGCCCGAGCCATAGGGTGCAGCTGCTTCGCGGTCGCCCATTTCCCCGATGATGAAGTGGCGCAGGTCTGTCGCCTAAACGAGGATGAGTGGCTGATGCTTATTGTCGGATTGCAAGGCGGGTCGATTCCCGTGGGCGAGCCAGATGTGGGCCAGGCGATTTGGTTCGGCGGGAGCGCCAACCGTCTCTCTGACGAAAAGGTAGATTATCCACTGATTGACGGCATTCACGCCGCGACGAAGATCGACCGGCGGCACAGCGGGATCTGTGAGGCCGAGCCAGCACCGCGTGGCGCCGGCGAGATTCAACTGCCTCCGCCGGACTCCTCGACACGCGCCTTTGGCGAGGTCGCTCGAACACGGCGGTCGGCGCTCGACTTTCAGGGCGGAACACTGTCGATGTCCCTGGAACAACTCGCTACGGTTCTCAATGCCGCCGCACGGCCGCTTTTCGCTGACTTCACGACCAGACACTTCGTTCAGCTCTATCTGTACGCTCACCGTATCAACGGTCTGGAGCCCGGCATATATCGGTACTGGCCGGAGAGCGGAGAGCTGGAGATGATCCGGACTGGAGATCAGCGCGCCGCCGCCGCCGGCCTCAGCCTGGGGCAGGACCTTGCCGGTAACGCTTGCGTGGCGTTCTCAATGATCGCGGATATCGATCGCGCCGTCCACGCGCATGGCGACCGCGGTTATCGGTATGTACATTTCGAAGCCGGTGCGATGGGTCATCGACTGTATCTCGCCGCGGAAGCACTCGGGCTAGGAGCGACGGGCATCGGAGCATTTTTCGATAATGAGGTGCACCGTTATCTCGGCCTGGCGTCCGGACAGGAACAAGTGGTGTATCATTTCGCGATCGGTTATCCGGTTCCCGATCCTCGCCTCGAGGCATGACGATGGTGGGAATTCTGGTGCACGGAAATAATCACTTCATCGTACGCGGCCCAATGCCCGATCGGGCAGCCGCTCTGGCGCTGGTTCGACACTGGTCCCTCATCCAAATCGGAGGAAAGCTGCCACATGCTCTCGCACAGTGGCGCATCAGTTCGCGGGAGTTTCGGGAGAATCTGAAATGGGCAGTGGTTGTGCCCGGAGACGGCGAGATGTCTCCCGCAGTGGCGCAGTTGCTGGGCGAACTGTCGGCGCGGGGAATCACGATTCACGACTGCAGCGCCAGCCAGTATTAACGCGCGTGGGCGCTGGCACTCCTCTCCCTAGTAACTTTCGACTATTGTGCAGTCATGCACCGTTCGGCTAGTTTAGGTCTTTTCGACCTCGAAGTGCGGTTCGCTCGGGGAAGAGGCTGATGCGTATACCCACCGAACCCATCGGCAGCATTCCGCGGCCCGCTGGACTGATCGCGGCCTGGGGCGAGCGGCGGGCCGGTCATATTTCAGCCGAACGATTCCACGGCATCGCGAACCTCGCGCTGCGGGACACGATCCGGCGCTTTGAAGATACCGGTTCCCCGGTCATCACCGACGGCGAGCAAACCAAACCAAGCTTTGCTACCTACCCGCTCGATGGCCTGTCCAATCTTGCGCCCGATGGCGTTGTGATTCCGTTTGAGGACGGGCACACGCGCCAGTTACCGCGGCTGACGGCAGGGCCGTTTCACTATGCCACCTACGCCTCGCAATATCTCGCCACGGCAAAGGGACTCACCGCTTCACCGGTGAAGCAGGCGGTTATCTCGGCCTCTGCCTTAAGCCTGGTTTATCCTGGTTCCGGAATTCCGGGTTACCCGCGCGATGCGTTTCTTGCAGACCTGGTGGATGAAGCCGTGGCGGACATCCGCCGGTGCCTCGCCGAGGGCGCCGACAGCGTTCAAATCGACTTCACCGAGGGACGTCTCTCGCTGAAACTCGATCCCACCGGTGGCTTGCTGGAGAGTTTTGTCGCGTTGAACAACAGGGTACTGGATCATTTCTCGCCTCAGGAGCGCCAGCACATCGGCGTTCATACGTGTCCGGGCGGAGACCGTGATGCCACGCACAGCGCAGATGTCGATTACGCGGGGTTGCTGCCGATCCTTTTCCGGCTCCGCGTGGGCCGTTTCTACATCCAACTGGCGAGTGAAAAGGATCCAGTGCGAGTACTGAAGATCATCCGCGAGCATGCCAGCTCCGGGCAGATGATATTTGTCGGCGTCATCGATCCCATTAATCCAGCCGTGGAAACTCCGGAGCAGGTCCGGGACCGAATCCTGCTGGCGGCTGAATACCTGCCAGTGGCGCAGTTGGGGACCACAGACGATTGCGGCTTTTCTCCTTTCGCCGACGACACGTCCACTTCACGCGACATCGCCTTCGAGAAGATACGCGCGCGCGTAGCGGGCACGAAGCTGGCGGCTGAAACACTAACGCGCTCCTGACAACGATGTCGAGGAGATCATAAACATGGAACCCCAGTACTCCATACGATGGAAATTCATTGTCGTCCTGATCGCTTGCCTGAGTGTCTCCTTGATAGCCGTTGTGTACCCAACCTATGTGATCCGGCCGTTCCGGGCGCAGGGAGCGCGTGAGCTCGCGGCAGCGCTGGTGGTTTCCCGCTTCCGGCCGGTCGTCACCGTGCTCTCTACCGTCGTTGCGCTCTGGGCGGCAGTAGGGTACTGGCGGGTCCAAGCAAGCAAGTGGCGGCGGGCTCTGGCGGTGATGGGCGCGGGCTTCGTATGCCTTTTCGCTTATCTGGCGCGCGTGAACATCTACGAGCTGATGTTCCACCCGGTTGACCATCCAGCATTCGCCGCGGCAAATGAGGTCAAGATCGAAAAAGACGACAAGCTGATTGTCGTGAAGATCGGCGGCAGTGCGCGTGCGTACCCGATCCGCACCATGGGTTACCACCATGTCGTCAATGACGTGGTCGGAGGGACGGCTCTCGTCGCGACGTATTGAACGCTCTGTCACACCGGTCTGGTGTGGACGAGAGATGTGGCCGGACTGCGGCTGACGTTTCACCTGGCTGGCATCAATAACCAGAACTTCCTCATGCGCGATGAGGAGACGGGGACCTATTGGCAGCAGATCAGCGGCCTTGCCGTTTCAGGTCCGCTCAAGGGACGGCAACTGACGCTGATCCATTCTGATGAGCTCACCTTCGCCACATGGAAAGCCGAAGAGCCGCAAGGCACGGTGCTCAAGAACGTGCCGAAGTACGCCTCCGAATACGAGGCCAAGGATTGGGACGTGCGCATGAAGCGCGTGCCGGTCGTCATCCGGTTTCCAGAGCATGGCATGAAACCACGCGATTTGATGCTGGGAATTCAGGCCTTCGGCGCGAGCCGGGCGTTTCTCTATGACCAGGTCATCAAGGAAAAGCTGGTCAAGGACCACGTGGGCGCCGAACCGGTGTTGCTGGTGGTCGGTCCGGACGATCAATCCGTCAGGGCATTCCGTGACCGAATCCCCGGCGTGGACGGCGCGCCTGACTTCTACCGGATGACCGCGAATAAACCGGGGGCTTTCCTGATGGATGCGCCAACCGGAAGCGAGTGGAACTTCCAGGGCTGCGCCGTTTCGGGGAAAGCCAAGGGCGTGTGCCTGGAGCCGATTCCGATGCTCAAAGACTATTGGTTCGACTGGCGCAACTACAACCCGGAGACCACAATTTGGGGGAAGAAGTAAGCCGCTATTTTCGGACGAAGTCGTTTTCGAGCTAACGCGAAGATCGCTCGCCAGCAGCCAAAAGCGCCTTCTCTATTTCGGCAAGGGCTCTTGTCGTCTGTTCCGGCGTCTCGACGTCGAATACCTTTGGCCGTAGTGGCTTAAGGGTAGGCTCCAACTGATCGACGACATCTTGAGGAGGCCGATTGCGGGTCATGGGACCGCCCATTCGAGGGCCCCGGCCCCGTCCTCCCATCGGTCGGACCATGGGAGCAGGATCGCGTTGCATCGGGCCGCGGTAGCGGATATAGATCACTCTGCAGGCCGGCAAATTTTCGAGGGAAACCGGCTCCAGGTCCTCACCGGACTCGAACGCCACTGGTTTGGTGAGCACGACGAGGACACAGGGTTCCTCCGAGGCGCGGAGAAGCTTGCGCACCTGGGACACGAAGAATTGAGCGTCGTGATGCCGCTCGGAGAGCGAGTGAACGTCGATGGACGCCGTATTCGCTTCTCCCAAGGCTGCCTTCAGGCGGGGCCAGTCGAGGTCATGCACTTCGTCTTGATGGAACACGGCGCGCCGGCGGGCGAGGTCGAGCAGCTCAACGTGCTCGGAAAGCGAGGCGGATCCGGTCTGCGAGATCGCTTTGAGGGTGGGAAGCAGAGCTGCCAAATCGCCACTATGGCTTCGACGTGATCCTGGCGCTGGTGCCGAAGGAGCGACGTTGAGAATGACGTTGACGCGGGCCGGCGAATTCACAGAAACGGCCCACTGCAACCGGCCGTGAATGTCGGGCAGATACCAACTGTCGGGCGATTCCTCGTTGTGTATGAATTCAACGGGCGGCAGCTCGCGCCACGCGTCCGGCAGCATATCGTGCGCCGGCGGCGCTACGCGAAACTGTGCCTGCCTGGTGCTGTGCTCACCCGTGCCGGTATCGAGGATAGCTACGGCAAGCCGGTAATCTCCCGGCAGAAAGAACGCATGCTGTGAGTACTCCAGGCTCGCGGAGTTGATGTTCTCGTCGAGTTTGCTGAGTTCGATGCTGGCGTGGTCCTGATAGCGCGTTCCGTCGCGGTCCGAGACTTGGACAAAGAACACCAGCTTGCCATCGCCGCGACGGGTCTCCAGGTCCCGGCCATCCAATTTGATTTCGACTCCGGTCATGAGCCGCTGGTGAAACGAGAGTTCGGCGCGGGGAACCCCTGCTGTCCAGCGGAAGCCGGCTTGGTCTCGTTCGCCGAGCCACTGATCGAAGGGAATCTTTTCAAATGCCGGATCGAGCGCGCCGCGCTGGTCGGACGGCTGGGCCACGAAGCCGGCGCTGAGGAACAGGAGTACGAAACTGCGGACCATCCAACATTTTACTCGACGTACGTCGCGCTAAGCCAGGAAACCGGCGAGTTACGGCATATCCGGAAGGCGACGGTCTCCTTAGATGAGAGGCGCGCGTTTATCGGTCGCCGAGGGCAAAGGACAAAATGTTTGCGCCTGACGCGATGGCGACGTGCTGCCGTCCGTTCACCATGTAAGTCATCGGGGAACCCCTCCATGACTCGCTTGCCATGAAGGTGGAGAGCGTCTTTCCGGTCTTTGCATCCACCGCGGCAAAGCGGCCGCCGGTCTCTCCGTAGAACAGAAGTCCGCCCGCGGTTGTAAGCACGCCTGAGTAGTTCGCTTCCTGCGGCCCGATCTGCGGGATCTCCCACACCATTTCGCCGGTTTCGATGTTCAGGGCGCGAAGATATTTCAGCCCTGAATCGGACGGCACGCGATAACCTTCATAACCGCCTCTCTGCGACTGAGTATAGATACTGCAATCCTCCACCGCCATCACGTAGAAGAGTTTCGTCCCCGGATGAAACGATGTGGAATACCAGTTAGTCGCTCCTCTCACCGAGGGACAAGTCTTGACTCCAGCCTTTGTCGGCTGGTTGGCGGGTAGTAACTGCGGCTTGCCATCCGGACCAATGCCGCTCGACCAATTCATCTTTTTCACAAAAGGCTTTCCGAGTAGGAATTCGCCGTTGGTCCGGTCGAGAACGTAGAAAAATCCGTTCCGATTGGCTTGCAACAGCAGTTTCCGCTCACGCCCCCGATACGTCGTATCCACGATGACGAATGGCTCCGTCGCGTCCCAATCGTGAAGATCGTGAGGCGTGAATTGGTAGTGCCAGCGCAGCTTTCCCGTTTTCGCTTCGAAAGCGAGCACACAGTTGGTGTAAAGATTCGCGCCCTGGCGTTGGTCTCCGTCGGTGGCGGGGAACGGATTCCCAACGGCCCAGTAGAGAGTATCGGTCTCCACGTCGTAGGATCCGGTCAGCCATGTTGCCCCGCCCCCGGTTGCGATCGCATTGCCGGCCCACGTCTCTGAGGCGGGTTCTCCAGGATTGGGAATAGTCCAGAAGCGCCACGCCAACTGTCCTGTGGTGGCCTTATAGGCGGCGAGAAAGCCTCGTAGAGGGCCATCGCCGCCCGCGATGCCGGAGATCACGAGGTCGCCTACCACGAGCGGAGCCGATGATGCGCTGAAGGCTCCCGGCGTTACCGGCATGTTGACATCCCACATCACAGCACCGGTCAGGCGATTCAGGCAGATCAGATGCGCATCGCCCGTTGCGTAGAAGACGCGGTCGCCGAGCAGGGCCACGCCGCGGTTCGCCGGAGAGGAGGTGCCGCGGCCTCCGGCTGCCCCATAACACCAGATTTCACGCCCAGTCCGCGAATCGAGCGCGCAGACTTGGCCCGGCGTGGTCACATACATGACGCCATCCGAGACCACAGGCGTCGTTTCCAATCCGGCGCCGTTGAGTGAATGCACCCACTGAAGTTGCAGGCGCCCAACGTTGGTTGTGTTTATCTGATCCAGCGCGCTGTATCGATTCCCGCCTGGAACCCCGTTGTAAGTCGGCCACTCGCCCTGCTTCGGCGTGGTGACGGCTTCGATGGATTCCTTGGAGATGGGCTCTGTTTCGTTCGCCAGCGGACCGGGAGAAATTCCCGCCAGACTGCTAAGGTACGCGATTAGATCTCGGCGCTCGCCGGCGGTCGCCTTGAGGGGAGGCATGTACGACTGCCGCTCGCGGGTGATCTCGGCGTAGTCGGAGTCCGTAAGCAGGTGGATCCGGCCGTCGAAGGTCTGTAATTGCAGATCGTGTTCCGCCCTGTTACGGGCAAAGCCGCGCAGCGCCGAGCCGTTTCGCAGCCGCACTTGAACCACCGCCCACGCTTCGTCAGGACAGAAGGCCCAAGTCGGGCAACTCGGCGTGGTGTGCATTCCTGTTTGCGCGGTTGGATTCTCCAGAACCGATACAATCTCGGATACCGTTGACTTCAAGCCAATGTCTGACAGGTCAGGGCCGTTGGCTTTTCCTCTCCCGTGGATCATATGGCACGTGGAGCATTGGCCGCCGCCAAAGAAAAATTGCTCCCCGGCAGCCGCGTCTCCAGTTGGCCTGGTGTTATATGCGGATAGATTGCGAGAGTGTACCCACGCGGCAAGCGACTGCAGTTCCCGCTCGGCGAGAGGAAACGCCGGCATCCCGCCGGGCGTTCCGTTCTTGATCAGGTCTCGAATTTGACTTTCGCTGCGGCTTCGCAGGCTGCGGCTGTTGATTAGCGCGGGAGCCCGATCCCCGCCTTCTCCGCCCTCGCCGTGGCAACTCTCGCAGCGCTGCTCGAACTGTCTTTCGGCTTGGCTGAAATCCGCGCTCTGAGCGCCCGGAACCTGACAAAGAGCCTGGACAGCTGCCAGAGCAGCCGCACCAGCAAGCGCGGCATAAATCATCAACTTCCTCACCTCACCCCTGCCCCGCTCCGCGCCAATGCTATTCATGAGGTTTCGCGATACCGTTATCGGCCAGCCAGTCGGCGAGCCGCTGCGGCCAGCCCTTCAACGTTGCCAGTTTGGACCGGTATCCCATGTTGAAGCCGTGGCCGCCGCGGGCAAAGATATGCGCCTCCACGGGAACCTTGGCTTCGCGGTATGCTTGGAGCAGTTTTACCACCGGCTCCGAACAGCACACATCATCATCCGCGGCCGCTATGAAAGCTGAAGGTGCATCTGGAGCGACCGTGGCAGGAACCCCCAGCGGCCCTGGATAAATCTGGATCACGAAATTGGGGCGCGCGCTTTGCCGGTCGATCGGATCGGCCGCGTTCGGATCGCCATCGGCCGGAGTGTACGCAACCCAGGAAACGACTTCGCCGCCTGCCGAGAATCCCATGATGCCGATCCGGTTTGGATCGAGGCCCCATTCTTGTGCACGGCTGCGCACCAGGCGCATGGCCGCTGCCCGTCTTCTCGCGGATGCTTTTCGAGCGAGTACGGCGAGCCCTCCTCTCTCGCCAGGCGATACTTGAGCACGAAGGCAGCGATGCCCAGGCTATTGAGATACCGGGCTGGATCGTCGCCTTCGGCTTTGAATACCAACAGGCGGTGCCCGCCGCCGGGACAGATAACGACCGCGGCGCCTGTGGCCTTCTGCTTCGGCGGCAGATACACGGTGATGGAAGGGTTGTGGATGTTACGAACCCAATAATCTTTGGCGAGCTCGGGCTCGCCGTGCCTATTTTCGAACCCCGGCGCGCCGTTCGGCCAAAGCGGAATCTGCCGCGGTTGTTCCTGCCCCAATAACGGCGTAATGGCGATGCAGAACAGCGCCCAGAGCGGGGGAATGGATGTCTGCGAATCATGCGATGTCATATTTGAACTCAGCCTCCGAATTATAGTCGTTTGCGTGGTAGGCTGAACTTCTACCTGTCGATGAACGCTACTAAGACGCTCATGATCGCGACGTTCGCCCTGATGGGTATCCCCGCCTTTACGGCGGACGCCCCGCGCGTTGCAGGCAAGAACATCCGTATCGAGTTCGACGGCGCCATGCACAGCCGGTTGGTCGCCACGCTTGATGGACACGAACGCGTGGTTGGCGATTTTGCGCCCTCGGAATCCATTCGCATATCCGGTAACGAAATCACAGACTTCTCCCTTCAAAAGCAGACTCGCGAACCCGTCCATGACAGCCTGGGCGCCGGTTTCCGAACGATGATTACCGGCACGGCCTCATCCTTAAAAAAGACGGTGATCGTCACCGTGTATGACCGGTTTCCCCGGATGGCATTCTTCGAGGTGCAATACACCAACACGGGGACAGCAGATCTGCCGGTGAGCGGCTGGACGAATCAGCATTACTCCATCAGCGCTTCTGCTTCGGCGGCGCAACCTGCCTTCTGGTCGTACCAAAGCGGCTCATACGAGAAACGGCCGGATTGGGTGTTGCCCCTGAAGCCTGGATTCCATCAGGAAAATTTTCTCGGCATGAACGCACCCGACTATGGAGGTGGCACGCCGGTGGTTGACGTGTGGTGTCGAGATGTGGGCATCGCCGTGGGGCACGTGGAAATGGCGCCGAAGCTGGTCTCTTTGCCCGTCGAGGAACAGGGCCAGGACCGGGCGACGGTGGCGGTCGTGTATAAGCACGACCAGGTGCTTAAGCCAGGTGCTACGTTGAAGACATTTCGCACGTTCGCCGCCGTCCACCAGGGCGATTATTTTCAAACGCTGCGCGATTATCGCAACGTAATGGTCGCCCAGGGAGTGAGGTTCGACGCCGCGCCCGAGAGCGCTTTTGGACCTATCTGGTGCGCCTGGGGCTACGGCCGGAAGATCAAGCCGAGCCAGATCTACAACGCGTTGCCCATTGTGAAGAAACTCGGCTTCACCTGGGTCACCCTGGACGACGGCTGGCAGACCGCGCAGGGCGACTGGTTCCTGCAGCCGAAGAAGTTTCCCAATGGCGACGCGGACATGCGGGCGCTCGTGGACAAGATTCACGCCGAAGGTTTCAAGGCTCAGTTATGGTGGGCGCCGCTGACCGCCGACCCCGGAACCGAACTGGTCAGGAAGCATCCGGAATGGCTGCTGCTCAATGCCGACGGCAGCAAGCAGAAGATTTCCTATTGGAATTCCTGGTACCTCTGCCCCGCCGATCCCGCGGTCGTGGAGTACCACAAGGCGATCGTAGTGAAGGCCCTGCGCGACTGGGGCTTCGACGGGCTGAAGCTCGACGGCCAGCACATGAATGGCGCGCCTCCCTGCTACAACCCCGCGCACAAGCACGCCCGGCCCGAAGAATCCGTGGAGGGCATGCCGAAGTTTTTCAAAGCGATTTACGACACAGCCCGCGGTGTCAAGCCGGAGGCCCTCGTCGAGTTCTGCCCGTGCGGCACCGCCTATTCGTTTTTCACTCTGCCCTTCCTGAACATGTCGGTAGCGTCCGATCCTGAGTCAGCCTGGCAGGTGCGCACCAAAGGCAAGACGCTCAAGGCTCTGCAAGGCGATTCCGTGGCTTACTTCGGCGACCACGTCGATATGACCAAGGATGATTTCGCCTCCACCGTGGGCGTGGGCGGCGTAGTGGGCACCAACTTCACCTGGCCGGAGGGGTCGGCGGAGAGGAAGCGAAACGATCTTACTCCCGCGCGCGAGAAGAACTTCGAAAAGTGGATTCGTATTTATAAGGACAGGATGCTCTCTCGCGGAGAGTATCTCGGCGGCTTGTACGATATCGGGTTTGACCGCCCCGAGGCTCACGCGATTCGCAAAGAAGGCAGCATGTATTACGCTTTCTACGCGCCCGAGTGGAACGGCAAGATCACATTGCGGGGCCTCTCCGAACGTGCTTATCGCGTCACCGACTATGTCGATGGCAAGGATTTGGGGACGGTTCGCGGACCCGTCGCGACGTTCGACGTCAAATTCGAAAAGCATCTGTTGCTCGAAGCGAAACCGGAGTAGTCATGCTCAATGAACCAGGTGCACGGATCAGCAGACGGCAATGGCTCGCGTCCCTGACTGCTGTGGCATCCTTGAAAGGCGGCCAGTCCGCCGCTCCGCCATTCGAGCGCATCGATACCCACACTCACATTCACCGCAATGCACCGGCACTTTTCGCCGCGCTGGAAAATGGCCGGTGGCGATGCCTGAGCATCTGCGTCTCAAGGGCCATCGGCGAGGAACCATCCGAGCTCGAGGAGATGATTCGGGGTACCGCCGAGGTCCATCGCGTCACCAAGGGCCGCATCGCCTGGGCCACCGCTTTCGACGCGCGCGGGTTTGAGGGCAGCGACTTTGCCGGCCGCGTCATTACGGGTCTCCGCCAATCGTTTGACCAGGGGGCCATAGCAGTAAAGATCTGGAAAAACATCGGCATGGGCATCCGCTCAAAGTCCGGCGAATATCTGCTGCCGGACAACGCGGCGCTCACGCCGGTCTTTGAGGCAATCCAAAAGGCCGACAGAACCCTCATTGCCCATCTTGCCGAGCCGGATGGAGCGTGGCTACCTTTGGACAAAACCAATCCGGAGATCGCCTATTACAGCCACCACCCGGAATGGCACATGTACGGCCGCCGGGGCGTACCCGCAAAGGAAGCTATTCTGGCGGCGCGAGATCGCATTCTCGAGCGCCATCCGAAACTTCGTCTGGTGGGTTGCCACCTGGGCAGCGACGAAGAGCACTGGGACCGCCTCGCGAAGCGCCTCGACAGATATCCCAATTTCGCCGTGGACGTAGCTGCCCGCGTCCGCTACTTCGTCCACGGTGACCATGAGCAAGCCCGCCAATTCCTGATGAAGTATCAGGACCGGGTTCTATACGCGACGGACTTTACATTGCCATCAGGGCAGGACGCCGGCGCGGCTCAGGAGCTGCAGGAGACCCATGACCGGGACTGGAAGTTTTTCGCCGGCAAAGACACGCTGACGTATCGCGACCGTCAAACTCAAGGTCTCGGCCTTCCCGACAAGGTAGTGCACAAAATCTTTCGTGATAATGCCGTGCGCTGGTTGCCGGGAATTGCCGGCTAAACCGGGATCAAGGACCTCTAGAAGCGAGCGAATATCGGGGTCGAGAACTCGAGCCCGATACGATAAGTGAGTCCCTTGCGCGAACAATGCTGAACGCGGGCGGTTCCGACGACCAGCGGTAGCTTGCCGGCCTGGATCTTCACGTGCAAGCCAACCTCCACGGGCGACCACGAGCGGACCAGGAGTCCGGTGGGACTCATGTTCATCGCATAAGTCCACAGCCTCTTGCGCCCATTGGGCAGCAGCAAGGCAATAAAGCCCTTAAGGGCAAACCGCTGATGAAGTCTCGCTTCTGGGCGCATTTTCGGTAAGGCTCCAAGAGGAGCCTGCCAAAGCTCCATGCACGCCCTATTCCGTTTTCAAAACGCTGCGCACAGGCCCGATTGTGGTGCAAGTGAGCCAGTCTGGCACCAGATTCACCCCAAATCGAGGGACAGATTGTCACTCCAGGCGCTCAGATTCTATAGTTTACGGTGATTTTCCTGGCATCGAACGTGCATTTGGGTGAAGGGAGAGAGATCGAACAATGGAACAGCAGAAGACCGCGAATACGCTTACCCGTTCGAACCGGCGCCGCCAGGCTCGCATCCCCATCCCCACCAATGGCCGCATCACGGTCTACCTGGAGGACGGCCGCGGCAAGCGGCGAAGTATCGAGGTGCGGGCACTAGACGCCTCGAGGACCGGTATCCTGGTGCAGTCCGATCACCCGATCCCGGCCGGAACCGTCGGTTTTCTCCAGGCCGCGACGTTTCCGCTCGCCGGGAAGGCAACCGTTCGCTACTGCCGGCAGCAAGGCCTGGGCTACAAGATCGGCATGCATCTTCCCGACGCTCTGATGTCGCGCTCCCTGCTGGGAGAAACCGGTAAAACCGCGGCTCCGAAAGCGTAATCCATGGCGGACGGGACAACCAAGTCGCGACTGACCCCGGAGGCGATGCGAGAACTGTGCCGCCGCTCCGTGGCAGGCGGTTTGGCGCAATTCATGATCCTGGTGTTTGCGCTTTCGGTGACTTCCGGACTTCGCGATCATCCCAAAGTCTTCCTTCCGATCGGCGTGCTGATGGTCCTGTCCTCAGTGCTGCGCCTGTTGCTGGGTGCGTGGCTCGCGGCTCACGAAGTGGGGCGGCATAGGTACGTCCAGGCAGGACTTCGTGTGGGGATCATAGCCTCGGCGGCGGCCTGGGGAGCATTTTGTTGCGCCATGGCAGCCTTAAGCGGCGGTGGCCCGTTTTTTCTACTTCTGCTGACGATTACCGCGGTGATGGCCGGCGCCGAAGTCAGCGCGCTCTCCCCGGACCTCCTCCTGTCGCGGTGGTATATGGCGATGCTGCTGGCCCCGCCAGCAGTGTGGGGTGTGGTCCATGGCGGATTCATGGGCTACTCAACGTTCGCGGTGATTGGCTTTGCGCTGAGCTATGCTTATCTGCAGATCAACGAGCAAGACCGCTGGTTCAGCAGGGTGCTCGGCACTCAAAACGCGCTGGCCGAAAAAACAGCGGAGCTCGAAAACAGCGTACAGCAAGCCGAGAGTGCTTCGCGTGCCAAAAACGCCTTGTTGGCCAGCATGGGCCATGAGATTCGTACGCCCATGAGCTCCATCATGTCCGTAGCTGAGCTTCTGCTGCGGACCGAATTGAACCCCGAGCAACAGGACCTGGTTCGAACCAGCGTGCAATCAGCGGATGAGCTCCTGGCCGCCGTCAACGATGTTCTGGACCTGTCGAAGCTCGCGGCGGGCGAACTTTCTGTCGACAGCGTTGATTTCGATTTGCGGGACCTGATCGAAGAAACAGTACGGCCTCTGACGGCGAACGCCAGCCGGAAGAACATACAGCTCGACGTTGCAATCTCCAGCCAGGTGCCGCGCGATCTCAAAGGCGATGCGGAACGTCTGCGCCAGATTATTCGGAAGCAGTTGACCCGCGTCATTGAAGGTGGGAAGCAATCGCAAGTGGAGTTGCGGGTGGAATGCGTAGGCAGTTACGGGGCAACCCTGACCCTGCGATTCTCCGTGGCCGACCCGGCCGCCGACCCGGAAATAACAGAAACCGGCCCGCCGCAAGAAGACGGGGCCAGCGTTGCCGATCATCGCGCCCTGACCGACCAGGACGAGACGGAACTGGATCTTGCGGTGTGCAATAGGATGGTCAAGTTCATGGGTGGCGAAGTGGGATTGCACGGTCCGCACGGGCGCCATACGCCATTCTGGTTCGCGCTTCCGTTCCGCCTGCGCGATGAGACACACCAGGAATCGGACCTGGATCTCAGCGAGGTTCGAGTCCTGGCCGTGCAACCCAGTTCGGCAACGGGCAAGGTTCTCGAATCCCAACTCGCGAGTCTGGGTACACGATTCGCCTGCGCGAGCGATGGCAAATCGGCCCTGGACGTTCTCAACTCCGCCTCCGAACAGGGCCAACAATATGATGCGGTTGTCGTTGATCAGTACTTGCCGGACATGACAGGGCTCGCATTCAGCCGCGCATTGCGCGCGCGGCAACACCTGGAAGATTTGCCGGTGATCGTTCTGGAGAAAGATGCACAGAGCCAGAGCCTCCCGAATGCTGAGCTGAAGGTCGCCGGCTGCTCCGCATCCCTTCGCAAACCGGTGCGGCTTGCCGAGCTCCGCCGCTGTTTGTGCAATGCGGTGGCCAAAAAGCAGAGATTGCTCGGAGCCAACGCCCGGACCAAGGCGGTAAGCCAGAACCCGGGGCGCATTCTTCTGGCCGAGGATGACACGACCAATGTCAAGGTTGCGACGCGTATTCTGGAAAAACAAGGCTATTACGTTGACGCGGTCAGCAACGGGCGCGAAGCCGTAGAGCGGATGCAGCTCGGACTTTACGACGCAGTCCTAATGGATTGCATGATGCCCGAGCTGGATGGGTGTGCGGCGGCGCGTGAGATCCGGAAGCGAGAATGCCGGGGCGACCATGTGATCATCATCGCCATGACCGCGGGATCCGTATTGGGCGACCGGGAGCAATGTCTGGCAGCCGGAATGGACGACTATCTGACTAAACCGGTTCGGGCAGAGGACCTGCAAAGGACCTTGCTGCGCCATCTCGAACGGCAGAAGCCGCGCATGGACGCCCGCACGAACAGCGGCAGCGAGACTCATCTGAGCGTGCGCCTCAAAGAACTGGAACAGGAAATCGGTTTTACTGCCATGCAGGAGATCGCTTCCGATTTTCTGGCCGAGTGCGCGGCGAGCCTCGAGACGCTCCAGAAAATCACTCTCAACTCGGATGCACCTATTGCGCAACGGATGCTACAGAGTTTGTGCGGATCCGCCGCTAACATCGGCGCCACGCAGTTTGCTGAAATGTGCGCCCGGGCCCAGCTGGCGGCCAAAAACTACCTGCAACAGGACTATAACGAGCTTTTGCCGCAGCTCATCGAAGCGGAGCGCTGTCTGGCGGCGGAGATCGAAACCGCATACCAGACCACGCGTTGGATTGCTCCCCCAGGACATGCCCTTATCGAAAAGCCGGATCTAAGCGCACCGGTCTTGTCTTAACGTGTCCATTGCCCGCCCCCAACTGTAGAACTCCCCGCCGGCTTCACTGACTTAGTACACCCGGCGACACCTTGTCCCGACCAATACTAAAAATTTTCCTTTTGTCACATCCGGAGTAACGATCGCCGCGACGGATAACATGGGCTCGAGCATCGCAAAGCCGGTATTTGAAGCCTTATCTTAGAACTTATTTTGCTCAGTTATTGTTAACCCTGTATATCTAACAAGTACCTTATCTTTGGTTAGCAAAATGCTCCGCAAGAGGTCATGTACCTGGACCATGAGAAGTTCTCTAGGCAGCAA
>JACXTT010001168.1_pt1 | contig 44425 bp, 37 predicted proteins | sample 9270951 | NCBI WGS metagenome assembly JACXTT01 (sample SAMN15532306, study PRJNA645909) | rock metagenome | isolation source: weathered quartz diorite | place: Puerto Rico | collected 2017-06-21
GCGGACGGCATCATCGGCATGAAAGACGGCGGGCTGCTCTTTGCGCAGGAGCAGCCGAGCACGGTTGGCATGATCGATCCGAACGACAAGTTTTCTATTTTCGTCAGGGATACGCATGGCACCGGTGCGCTGGCGTACGACAACAAGGGCCGCCTCATCGGGGCGGAAAGAACGTGTTCGGATCCGGGCGGCCATCCTGCCGACTGCAAGGAAGCGGCGGAATTGGTCGTCCTGCATCCCACACGGCAGGTCCTCGCAAGCAAGTTCGGAGAGAAGACCTTCTGGCGTATGGGCGAAGTCGTGGCCGATTCCAAAGGTGGCGCGTATTTCTCCGACGATGCGGGAACCTATTTCGTCAATGCCGCCGGCAAAGTGAGCCTCGTTGCGGGGAAGGACGTGCGAACGAACGGGATGGCGCTGAGCCGAGATGAGAAGACGCTCTATCTCACGAATGGGCGGACTATCGTCACGTTCGATATCCAGCCGGATGGCACCACGAAAAATCAACGGGATTTCGCGATGCTGCAAGGGACCACCGGTGGCGACGGGATGTGCATCGACTCCGAAGGTCGTTTGTACGTCACCGCCGGTGATGCTGGCATTCAGGTGTTCAGTGTGGAAGGAAAACACCTGGGCATCATTCCTCTGCCAAGATCGGCCTCGAGCGTGGCGTTTGCCGGACCGAACAAGAAAGTGCTGTACGCGAAAGGCGCGGGCATGACGACGCCCGACGGCAGGGAGTACAGAACTCCCGAGGGCGTGAGGAATAACGCCAAGGCGATTTACAAAATCGACATGATCGCCCAGGGATTCACGGGCCGGCCGAAATAACTATCGCAGCCGATTAGGAGGCTCGTTGGATCTGGGGCTGAAGGGGAAGCTTGCTCTTGTCAGTGGAAGCACCGCGGGAATCGGTTACGCCATCGCGGAGCAGCTCGTTCGCGAGGGCGCTCGTGTTATCGTCAACGGCCGCACGGCGAAGGCAGTCGATGAGGCGGTCGCAAAGCTGAATGGGATCGCGGCGGGGAGCGCGCTGCCCTTCGCCGCTGATTTGAGCTCATCCGACGCCGCGGCGCAGGTCGCGCGGCAATTTCCTGACGTCGAAATCGTCGTCAACAATCTCGGCATCTTCGAGCCGCAGGCGTTCGAGGAGATCACCGACGAGGAATGGCTGCGGTTCTTCAACGTCAACGTGCTGAGCGGCATCCGGCTCGCGCGGCTCTATCTGCCGTCGATGAAGAAAAAGAACTGGGGGCGCATCATCTTCATCTCGAGCGAGAGCGGCGTGCAGATCCCGCCGGAGATGATTCACTACGGCGTGACCAAGACCGCGCAGCTGGCGGTGTCGCGCGGACTCGCGGAGGCGCTCGCGGGAACCGGAATCACCGTCAACTGCGTGCTGCCGGGTCCCACTCGGAGCCGCGGCGTCGAGGACTTCGTGACCGCCCTCGGAAAGCGCGAAGGCAAGACGTTCGCACAGTTCGAGACCGAGTTCTTTCAGAAGGTGCGCCCGACGTCGCTCATCAAGCGATTCGCGAAGCCGGAGGAAGTGGCATCGCTCGTCGCGTATGTCGCCAGCCCGTTGTCATCCGCGACGACGGGGGCGGCTTTGCGTGTCGACGGAGGCGTCGTCAAGAGCGCCATCTAATTCGTCAATCTTCGTATTCGGAACAAGTCCACGTCCCATTTGGTGCTGCCTTCAGTCGCCAGGTCGACGGCAATTTCACCGACGACACCACAAAACTTGAAGCCGTGCCCCGAAAACCCCGCCGCGACGATGACGTTCTCCGCGGCGGGATGACGGTCGATGATGAAGTGCCCGTCTGGTGTGTTGGCAAACATGCAGACCTTCATCGCAAGCGTCGGCCCGTCGGCGTCGGGGAAATAACGTCGGATACCCTCGCGCAGAACGGCTTCGTCGGCAGGGCGGCAGCTGCGATCTACCGAATCGGCCTGAACGGATTCCCGGCGATGGTGATACTTCCCGATCTTGAAACCGGGCACGGAATGCACGGGAAAGCCGTAGAAGCGACCTTCCGGCGCCTCCATGTTGAAGATCGGAAACCGCTCGACGTCGAAGTACTCAGGCTTGCGCGGCTGGGCCCACAGCAACACCTGGCGCTCCGCCACGACGTAGCGGCGGAGTTCAGGCTCGACATCCGGCGTCCACGGGCCGGCGGTCAGGACCAAGGAACCCGCCTCATAGCGCGCACAGTCGGTGGTCACCACTACTCGCCCTGAACCGATGTCCCAGCCGAGCACGCGTTCGCGACCGTGAACTTCAGCTCCGTGTGCAAGTGCCGCGTTGACGTGCGCAACCACGCATCGTTCGGACATCAGGAAACCGCCATCCGGCTGATATACGGCACCCATGTCTGACGGCAAGCGGTAACCCGGGAATCGCCGGTTGATATCCTCGCCGGGCATGAATTCGTGGGGAAGCGCATGTTGCCGGCACGACTCCAGCGACCCCTGAATCGTGTCGCTGTTTTCGTCACCTGCGTCAATGCCGCCGGTGATGAAGAGCAATTGTTCGTTCGCGACCCTCTGCAAATCCCTCCACAGCTCGTACGATCGACGCAGCAGCGGGACATACTTTGGGTGCTCCGAGTAAGCGAGACGGATAATCCGAGTGACGCCCACGGAGGCGCCAAGCGCATTGGGTACGTCGAATTGATCGAGAGCCAGTACCCGTCGTCCACGCCGGGCGAATTCATAGGCGGTCGCGCTGCCCATGCTTCCGGCGCCGACAACGATGGCGTCGTAGGTCTTCGGCGTTATCGATCCTTGCCGTCTTTGCTGTCCAAAGGCGCACCGGTGCCCGACGAGCCGAGGAACAGCTTCTTCCCGTCCGGAAACGTAAGGTCTCTCCCGTTGCCTCGCATCGAGCCGTCTTTGGCCTGGAAGCCCTCGACGACGATTTCGATTCCAATCGGGAGAGAGTTCCGCGTAAATCCTCGCCTGTAGAGCGCATTCGGCGGACCGCCTTCGATCATCCAGCGCTCCACCTTGCCGTTCGGCCTCTTCACGTCGATGTGGATCCACGTGTGCGGATTGATCCATTCCATCTTCGCGACGGTCCCCTGCAGCTTGATGGGTTTTTTGGCATCGAACTCCGCCGCAAAGGCATGATGCGCCCGCACCGGCATTGCGGCGAGCACGATGACAAGACCGGCAAACAGAACGGCCACGTTCGCACGCATCTGATCCTCCCTCACCTTCCCGCCGCCTTCTTCGCGTCGGCGCGACCGCCGCTCAGCAGGTTCGGCAGCGCGTAATTGCCTTCGTGACAGGCGTACTCGTATATCTGGCCGCCTTCCGGAATCCGCGAGATGGGAATGACCGCGGTCCAGGGTTTCACGAACGTCTGCGGATCTTCGATCGTGATCCTGTATTCGAGTGTGTCGGCGTCGGTCCGCTTGAATCGCTCGACGAGATGAAGCGTTTCCGACGGCCTCGTCCAGATGCTGGCCCACTCGTAGTTCGTCTTGTCGGCAAAGTTCGTGGTGTCGACGATGAGCGTTTCGCCCTCCCAGTGACCGACCGAGTCGCCGAACCACTGACGGATGTTGCCATGCGGACGCCCGTCGACCGGGATGATGCGGCGATCGCGGAACTCTTCGTGAAGAATCGTCACGTATCCAGGACTCTGCACGATCTGATTGTGGCCGCCGTTGGGGCCTTGCCACATCATGCCGGTGACGCCGTCGGTCAGGCAGCGCTCGCCGGTGTCGGGATCGAGAAAGGACTCATACGGCCCGACGCCATAACGGGTGCCTGCACGCGCCTCTGCTTTCCGCGCGTCAGCGGTATACGGAATCCGGCCGTCACGCGGATCCGTGATCAAAGAGGTCTGCTTGTAGACCCTTCGTGGTCTTCCGTGGTCCTGCCAGAAGCTGTTGTACTCGTTGCCGCGAATCGGCGACGCGGCGACGGATTGGCGCCCGACTGCTTCCCCTTCGTCACCAGCAAGCCGGTTGGCTTCCTGATCTTTCTCCGTTTGCTCAATCTGAGCGATCTCCGCATCGGTCAGCGATTCTCGTCCGTTAAACCGTGCGGGTCTTTCGAGTGCGATGACCGCCTCATATCTCCAGACGCCCTGGAAATCAGGATCGCCCCACGCGGTACGGGGAGCCGTATAGCTGTGTGTATCCGATGCGGGCGCGGCCGTGGAGGACCGTGCCGCCGAGGCGAGCGCGAACGCCCCAATGCCGCTGCCAACAGCCAGCGTCAGAACCACCGCGACGGATCGGTATCTCATGTCAGATCTCCGTCACTTGTTCACATGTCCCGTCGCAGGATCGACGACGCCAAGACGGCCATACATCGCTTCCTCGACGAACTCCACGCACTTGTATTCGAGAATGCGCTTGTCCTTTTCGACACGACGATAGAGCGGCATCTGCATCTTCCACGGCCGCGTGAACACCTTCGGATCTTCAATGGTGACCTCGTACGTCAGGTGGTATGGGCTGACCGCGGTGTAGCGCTCGACGACGTGCAGCGCGTCGCTGTGGAAGTTGCCGGCGCGATCGAACCACGTCTGATCGTTGAAGTCGGTGACGTCGACGACGAGCGTATCGCCTTCCCATCGGCCGCGCGACCAGCCCATCCACGACGCACTCGGGCTGTCGCCGACCTTGTTCATGTGAATGGTCCGCGTGGCGCCGGCGAATTCATAGGCGATGAGAATCGTGTCGGTGCTCTGAAGGATCTGAAACGGATACGGCATGTAGGTCGCGCGCGGAACTCCCGGCATGAAGCATTTGATTTCCGGATCGCGCTCGAGCCAGTGCTCGAAGTTCTCCTTCTTCATCACAGCCGCCCACGGCTGATACGGGATCTCGTCGCCCTCGACGACGCCCTCGCCTGCGGGCACACCACCGACCGCTCCGAGCGGACGCACCGCCGGCGCGGGAAGATCGGTCGGCGTGGCGCGAGTCAGTCCGGGAACGCCAGTGCGCGGTGGCGCTGGAATCAGCGCCAGCGCCGGCCGCGCCGGATGGGACTGGATGTCGTAATTGGCGGTGTTGACGGCCTGCCACACACCGCTGAGATCCGGCTTGCCGTCCGCCGTGCGCCCGGGTTCGTAGCCGACGGCTCGACGTGAGGATCGCAGTTGCGCCGAGACGGCGCCAAGGACGATAGCGGCAACGATTAAAATCAGCGCCCTTTTGAACCAGGTCGGCATCGCTGAATCCATTTGGCGGCCGAGATTATGCCGTAAACATCGGAGGCGCAGTTACAGTAATGTCTCACGTGGTGCGCCTCAGGCCTTCTACGTCGGCGCTTTCAGCGATCGCGCTTCTCGCGATGCTGGCGCCGCGGCAGTCTGTCCACGCGCAGGACGCGGCAAAGGGCGGCATGCTGCTGGCGGAAGCCCGTAAGGCGCTCGGCGGCGAGGATAAGCTCGCGGCGATCAAGCGCCTTCAAATTTCAGGAACGTTTCTTCGGTCGACCGGTCCCGATCAGATTATCGATGGTGACTTCGATGTGTTCATCGAGTTGCCCGACAAGTACCGCAAGGACGAGATCACCGGATTTGCCGGCGCGAACGTCGAGCGCACCGAGGCGCTCAACGGCACGGACGTCTGGGACGACTCGAGCGGCGGACTGACCGGGGGGCGCGGCTTCGGCGGCGGCGGCTTTCCCCGCGGCGGAGGCGGCGGCGATCGCGGCGGTGGTGGCGGCGGCTTCCGCGGAGGCGGCTTCGATCGTGGTCGCAACCAGCCGCAAAACGCCGGCGCGACACCAGCCGACGCTCCTCCGGGGGACGAACGCGTGAGAGACCAGCTGCGGCGCACGCGGCAGGGGGAGTTGGCGCGTCTCACGCTCGCGTGGCTGATGACCACCGACGGGCCAGTCGCATGGATCGGCACAGCGCAGGCGCCGGAAGGGACGGCCGACGTCCTGGAAGTGCGTCCGACCAACGGCGTGCCGACGCGTCTTTTCCTCCATCCAGCGACGCATCTGCCGCTGATGATCACGTGGTCGGGCCAGCCGTCACGGGGTGGCGACATCCGGCGACGGGGGGCGGCAGCGCCCGCGGCTCCAGCGCAGGGGCAGACAACGCTCGTGCTGCACATGGGCGAGTACAAGACGGTGAACGGCATCAAGCTGCCGCATCTGATCACGCGCGGCACCGAAGACACCACCCAGGAAGAAATCAAGGTCAAGAGCTTCAAGATCAATCCGACCTTCAAAGCCGATACCTTTACTCATAGTCAGTGATGCGCGCCGCACTTGCGCTTGTCGTGCTGTGTGTTGCCGCGCCCGTGCTGGCTCAGGCGCCGGCGCCGGCGAACGGACCGGCGCAGCTGCGCGTGACGGTGCTCGACCAAACGGCCGCGGGCATCCCCGGTGCAGTCGTCACGGTCACGGTTCCTGGATCGCCGCCGGTGAAGGTCGTCGCCGATGAACGCGGCGTCGCCAACATCCCGGGGCTTCCCGCCGTTGCCGGGCAGATCCACGTCGAGGCAGGCGGCTTCGTGGCGCGCGACGCACCGGTGACGCTGCGTCGGGGCACGAACACCCAGACCGTGACGCTGACGATCGAAGGATTTCAGGAGCAGGTGCAGGTCGACGATACGGCTGTGGCCGCGCAGGAGTCTGGGAGCGCCGCGACAACCAACGTGCTCGACGAGAGCGTCGTCGAGCAGCTGCCGGACGACCCCGATGAACTCCAGGCCGTGCTCGAACAGATGGCGGGCGGCGTCGGTGCCGTCTTCCGCGTGAACGGCTTCACGGGCGGCCGGCTGCCGAACCGCGAGGACATCCGTCAGATCCGGTTCCGCACCAATTCGTTCGCGGCCGACAACCACGATGCGGGGCGCGTGCAGATCGAGATCATCACCCGTCCGAACGTGACGGCGTGGAACGGGAATCTGAATGCCAACATCCGCAACGACATCTTCAACGCGCGCGACGCGTTTGCGGCCACGAAGACGCCGCAGAACATCGCCCGCATCGGCGGCGGCATCCGCGGGCCCATCGTGGTGCGCAAGACGTCGCTGCGCCTGAATCTCGAGCGGAATGAGTCGAACACCGCCGCCAACATCTACGCGCTCACGCCGGACGGCAGCCCGTTCCTTGGATTCGTCTCGAACCCGTCCCACAACACGTTCGGCGTCGTCGGCATCGAACACGCGCTGACCGACATGCAGACGCTGCGCATTGAATACCAGCGGCAGCAGAACGTCTCGCGCAACGGCGGCGTCGGCGGCTTCAATCTCCCCGAGCGGGCGAACAATCGCGACAACGGCAACGGACAACTGCGCGCGCAGGTGCAGGGCCTGTTCGGGCGATCGACACTCAACGAGTTCCACGTGGAGTGGCGCGACACCTGGAACAACCAGCTGTCGATTTCCAACGCGCCGTCAATCAACGTGCTCGACGCGTTCAACGCCGGAGGCTCGGGCATCAACACGCGCTCGAACCAGCGCACGGTCGACATCGCCGACAACCTGGACTTCACGATCGGCCGCAAGCATGCGACGCGCGTGGGCTTTGAGCTCTTCGGCGGACGCTACAGATATTTCGACGCACGAAACGCCGCGGGGACGTTCACGTTCAGCAGCCTCGACGCCTACCGCGCGGGTACGCCGCTCCAGTTCACGCAGCGGCTCGGCGAGGTGAACACATCGTTTACCGCCTATCAGGCGGCGGTGTACTGGCAGGACGACATCCGCACGACGCGTACGCTGACCATCAGCGTCGGCGTCCGGCAGGAAATGCAGTCGCTGATCGCGGACAAGCTGAATGTGATGCCGCGTCTGGGACTCACCTACAGCCCGCGCAGCAGCAAGACCATCGTTCGCGGCGGCTATGGGCTGTTCTACGACTGGTACGACTCGAACCTCTACGATCAGACGCTTCGCGTCAACGGCATCGCGCAGCGCGATGTGCGCGTGAACTGTCCGGGCTATCCCGACGCGTATGCCGCGTCATCCGACCCGTCGTGCCAGACGGCGCTTGGAGGCGTCCCCGTCGTCCAACCCGGCGGCCGCATTCAGGCGCGCCCGGATCTCCGGATGCCGCACGTGCACCAGGCATCGGCGAGCATCGAGCGTCCGATTGGACCAAACCTGCGCGCGATGGTCAGCTATCAGATGCTGCGCGGGCGCAACCAGATACGCTCGCGCGACATCAACACGCCCGATCCCCTCACCGGCCTCCGACCCGAGCCGACGATCGCCAACGTGACGCAGTTCGAATCGACCGGCAAGTCCGCGCGCGACAGCCTGAACGTCAATCTCGGATACGCGATACCGCGCCGGCAGATGAACATCGCGATGAACTACACGCTGGCGCAGTTCAAGAACCACGCGGACAACGCGATGCAACTGCCGGTGGACAGCTATAACCCCGATGCGGAGTGGGGCCCCTCGTTGCAGGACATCCGGCATCGCCTGCAGGCAAACGTCTTTCTGCCGCCAGTCCGCGGTTTTCGCCTGTCCGTCAACGGATTGCTCTATCAGTCGGGCGCGCCATACAACATCACCACGGGGCGCGACGACAACCACGATCTCGTGATCAACGATCGACCGCTGGACGCCTCGGGCAGCGTCATCGGCCGCAACAGCGCGCGCGGCGCGGCGCGCTGGGGAGACTTGAGCATGCGCCTCGGCCGCGGCTTCGCGTTCGGACGTCGCTCGGCCGAGCGTGGTGCGCCGCCGCCGGGTGGCAATCTGGAATTCTTCGCGCAGGCCGACAACGTCCTCAACCGCGTGAACTTCACGAGCTACGCGGGGACGATGACGTCGAGGCTCTTCGGACAGCCGACGGCCGCGTCGCAGGCGCGGCGGGTGCAGGTCGGCATGCAGTTGCGGTTTTAGGTAAATCCCAAATCCCAAACCCAAATCCCAAAACGCGATCACGAGCCACAGAGACACAGAGACGCGGAGAGAAGACGGATGTGAAACGCCGAAGATCAAAATCCCGTTCGAGGACGCTATGCGAGCGTTCTCGAATACGACCCCGGTGCCAGCGATCTACGGGGGAGTGAACGGTGAAACCGAAGACGCGAAAGGTGCAGAACGAACGCGGCGAAGAAGTGATGAACCCGCTGGACGAGTGGGACGACGAAGGAATGACGCCACTGATGATTGCGGTCTTTCGCGGCGATCAAGAGTAGGTGCGAGAGCTGCTTCGGGCTGGCGCCGACCCGAACCGCCCAATCTCCGACGGGACGACACCGCTCTGGAGTGCGGAAGACGACTTTGGGCTATTTGAGGTGGCGGCCATCCTACGCGAATACGGAGCCACCGTTAAGTCCGGCGGCGGTTGATGGCCCCCTCGGTTTGTCACGGCACAATTCCCAATCCCAAATCCCAAAACCACAATCCAAAGACTCAGGCACCAGCCTGTGGCCCGTGACGGTGAACGACGCCACGGATTTGTGTTTTGGGATTTACGACGGAGCAGCTCCTTGAACATTCAGATAGACCGCATACAAGGATTGACTCGCGCACATGAAGAGCCGGTTGCGCTTCGGCCCGCCGAATGTGATGTTCGCGCAAACTTCCGGCAGTCGGATGCGACCAATGAGCTTTCCCGCCGGATTCCAGACCGTCACGCCGCTGTAACCGAGCTCCCGCCCGGCGTTGCTGCCCGCCCAGAGATTGCCGTCCACGTCCACGCGAATGCCGTCAGGAGCGCACTTGATGCCGTCGATCATGAAATCGCTGAACAGCTTCGGCGCCCCCAGCCGGTTGTTGGCGCCGACGTCGAAGGCGTAGACGCTGCGATCGCCGCCGCGTCCCGTGTCGCCGGGGAATTTGGCAAAGCTGACGACGTAGAGCTTCTTCTGATCGGGTGAGAACGCGAGTCCGTTCGGATCGGGCAGCACGCCTTCGTCCGCCAGCAGATCGACGCGTCCGCTGGGATCGATGCGATAGACCCCGGTCGGCAGCTCGCGGTGGAATGTGCCGAGGTCGGGCGGAATACCGATGCGCGGATTGACGTGGCCCGCCTGATTGAGGCCCGTGCCCGCCGCGTCAGGTTGCCCTTCGAACAGCTGGCCGCCGTAAGGCGGATCGGTAAACCAGATGCTGCCGTCGGGATGCGCCACCACATCGTTGGGCGAGTTGAGCCGCTTGCCGTTGTACTTGTCGGCGAGGATCGTGATCGTGCCGTCGTGCTCGTAGCGGACGACGCGGCGCGTCAGGTGCTCGCACGAGATCTGGCGTCCCTGGTAATCGAACGCGTTCCCATTGCTGTTGTTCGATGGATTGCGGAAGACTGAAACGCCCCCCGTGTCCTCGAGCCAGCGCATCTGCACGTTGTTGCCGATGTCGCTGAAGGCGAGGAACCGTCCGACACTGCTCCACGCCGGCCCTTCGAGCCACAGCCCGCCGGTCCACAGCCGCTTGATGGAGTTCACCGGCACGGTGAGGCCGTCGAATGACGGGTCGACAGTCAGAATGTCGGGATCGGTAAAGTAGGTCGTCGGCTGACTGAAGTCGCGAGGAGGATTCGAGATCACCGTCGCCGGCGACGCGCGCTGCGCGACGAGCGATTCGCCGGCCAGCGCCGCACCTGCGACGGCGCCAATCGCCTTCACCATGTCGCGCCGCGACATCTGCTGTGTCTTCATGGACGCGTATTTTTCATTAAAATGCCGAATGCTCAAAGCTCAATGCACAATGCCCGACGGAGAACAGAGATGAAGGTTCGACTTGCGATCGGCATCGCGCTCGTCTGGATCGTTGCCATCGTCACCGCCGCGCAGCAGCAGGGCGCCAACGCTGTCGCTATCGACGCCGACGACATCGCTGGCGTTGTGACGAGCGCGAAGGGACCGGAAGCCGGCGTGTGGGTCATCGCCGAGACGCGCGAGCTGCCGACGCGGCTTGCCAGGATCGTCGTTACCGACGACCGCGGCCGTTACCTCGTCCCCGATCTGCCGAAGGCGAACTACGACGTCTGGGTGCGTGGCTATGGCCTCGTCGACTCCCCGAAGGTGAAGGCGGCACCGGGCAAGGCGCTGAATCTCACCGCGGTGGTTGCGCCGAACCCGAAGGCCGCGGCGCAGTACTACCCGGCGGCGTACTGGATGTCCCTGCTCAACGTGCCGGACAAGAGTGAGTTTCCCGGCAAGGGCGGCGCGAGCAACTTCACGGCAAACATCAAGAGCCAGGACCACTTCCTTGCGCTGATGAAGACCGGTGACATCTTCGGAAGCTGCATGACATGTCATCAGCTGGGCGATAAGGCAACCCGCGAGATTCCGAAAGAGCTCGGTACGTTCGCGAACAGCAAGGAAGCGTGGCTGCGACGCATTCAGTCCGGGCAGTCGGGCGCGGACATGGTGAAGATGTTCAGCTTCATGGGCATGCAGCGCACGGTGGCGATGTTCGCCGACTGGACCGACCGCATTGCCGCGGGCGAGCTGCCGCCGGCGCCACCGCGTCCCTCCGGCGTTGAGCGGAACATCGTCATCACGGAATGGAACTGGGGGACGGACAAGACCTATCTTCACGACCTCGCGGTGACCGATCGCCGCAATCCGACGGTGAATGCGAACGGCCTGGTGTACAGCTCTGCGGAGATGAGCACTGAGAACACGCCCGTGCTCGATCCGACCACGTCGAAGCCGTCGACGCTGAACGTGCCGCCGCAGGATCCCAAGACGCCAGTCGCGTCGGGACCGACTCTCAAGCCGTCGCCGTACTGGGGCAACGAAAACATCTGGACGAGCCGCAGCGACGTGCACAACTCGATGTTCGACGGACAGGGCCGGCTCTGGATGACCGCGCGTATCCGCCCGCCGGCAACGCCGGCGTGGTGCAGGGCCGGTTCGAGCCACCCGTCCGCAAAGCGGTTCCCGATGAACGAGGCCGTACGTCAGGCGGCGATGTACGACCCGAAGACGAAGAAGCTGTCGTACATCGATCTGTGCTTTCACGCGCATCACCTGATGTTCGCTGAGGACGCCAACAACACGCTGTGGTTCAACGATCTCGGGATGGGCCATTCGATCTTCGGATGGCTGAACACGAAGATGTGGGATCAAACACAGGACGCGCAGAAGTCGCAGGGGTGGACGGGACTCGTCCTCGACACGAACGGCAACGGCAAGCGCGATGCGTATGTGGGGCCCAAAGATCCAATTGATCCGACAAAGGACAAGTTGATCGACGACGAGCTCTATAGCGTCAATCCGGCGGCGGACGGATCGATCTGGGGCTCGGTCAATGGTTATCCAGGCGTGATCATCAGGCTCACTCCCGGAGCGAACCCGACTGAGACGTCGCTGGCCGAACGGTTCGAAGTACCTGCCGACAAGGGGTACGCAGCGCGCGGCATGGATGTCGATCGCAACGGCGTCGCGTGGGTGGCGCTCGGCAGCGGCCATCTTGCGAGCTTCGACCGCCGCAAGTGCAAAGGGCCGCTCAACGGGCCGAAGGCGACCGGACGGCACTGCAATGAAGGCTGGACGTTCTACGCCCAACCGCTGCCGCAGTTCAAGAACCTGAAGGAGTCAGGCAGCGCGGAGGGCAGCTATTTCGCGTGGGTCGATCAGCGCAACACGTTCGGCCTCGGCGACAACACGCCGATTGCGATCGGCAATGAGTCCGACGGCTACCTCGCGCTGAAGGATGGCAAGTGGGTGACGATCCGCGTGCCGTATCCGATGGGGACCTACTCGAAGGGGATCGACGGCCGCATCGACAACCCGAATGGTGGATGGAAAGGACGCGGGCTATGGGTCACGACCAGCACGCGGACCCCGTTCCATATGGAGACGGGTAAGGGCCAGACACCGATTGCGATGCATATTCAGCTTCGCCCGGATCCGTTGGCGAAGTGAGTCGGCGGGTAAGGCGGGTGGGGCTGGCGGGGTGGTTGGGGTTGGGTGAGTAGGGTTTTACCCGCCCTACCCGCCCTACCCGCCCTACTCGCCTAACCCGCCCTAGTTCGTGGCCGCCTTATGGTCCATCGCCACGAGCCGAGCCTCTGCACAGTCCTTCATGATGTCGGCGAACTTGGCGAACTCGTCGACCGTCAGCACGAACGGATTCGGGCCGTTCGGGTTCGCGCGAATCTGCTCCATCCAGCCGATCTCGTCGCCAAACAGGCCCGGGTGCCCGTTGATGAGCGCCTGCGCCTTCTGCTGCTTCGCGTAGTCGAGCGCCTTCTTGAAAGCGTCGAGCGAGGCACGGTCCGGCGTGATGTTCGCACCCGACAGCATCAGGATCTCGATCTGCTTGCCGTGATCCTTCACGGGAATGTAGTAGGCAAGCGTCCCCGGCGTGTGGCCCGGCGTGATACGCAGTGTGATCGTCTCGTCGCCGAGCGTCACCTTCTGGTTGTCGCTGACGACTTCGACGTCGCGCTTCGGCAGCGGACGGTTCGCCTGCGGACCGCGCGCATTGGGATTCGGCCGCTCGATCATGTCCCAATCGAGCTTGCTCATGACGACCTTCGAGCCGTATTTCTGCTGGAAGTACGGAGCGCCGCCGAAGTGATCGAAGTGGCCGTGACCGACGATGATGTATTTCACATCCGCAGGCTTGAGGCCGGCCTTGACGAGCGCCGGCTCGATGATCTTCTCGGCCTCGTCAACCGTATTCAGCGAGTCGATCAGGATGATCCCCTGATTCGTCGCCACCGCCCACGCGCCCACCGTGTTGAAGCCAAAGAAATAGAAGTTGTCGAACAGCTTGACGATGTCGACCTGTCGCTGTGGCTCCGCGGGAAGGCCGGCGTTCTGACGAAGCACGGCCGGCCGTTGCGGACCGAGCACCGTGCACGCCTTCTCGAAGCGCGACTGCAGTTTGGCGTCATTACCGGCTGCCGCCTTCGCTTTCGAGACGAGCGCCTGCGCCTCCTTCGAGCTCTTCCACTGGTCGTCAGTCGGATAGGCGTCGTTGCCCGCCGTCGTGCCGCCGACCGCGCGGCGCGCCGGCGCCCCGGCGCCCTGCTGCTGTCCCTGCTGCGCAGTGACCTGAACCTGTAATGCCATGGCGGCGAGCGCCGCGACAGCCGTTCCAACCGCCATTCGTTTCAACATTGGTGTTCTCCTCTATTTCTATTTCTTCGCCATAGGAATGCGACCGAACACGTCACCTTTATCCAGGACATCCGTACGGGAGGGACCATAGCCCGAAATCAGCACCCATACATCTTCGTCACGCGCGCCATCGTAGTGGAGCCCGCCAGACGGGTGGCGCATGTACTCGCCAGGTTTGAGGCCGACCTCTTTCGATGGCTCCCACTGCTTGGTTCCCTCGCCGGTCCACCATGTACCTTTGATGACCGTCCCATGCCGCTCGTCCGGATGCGTGTGCGGCCTGCTCATCGTGTACGGGGGAAAGTGATTCAGCACGAGATAAAAACCTGGCTTCGAGGGGTCCCCCTCGAGCACGACGGTCTCGACGCCGATCTTGTTGCCCTCGTTCGCCACCCACTTGAACTTGTCCATCGTCATTCGCATGAACTCGCGCGACGGGTACGTGCCGAACTCGGCTTGACGATTGGCGCCCGGCGCCGCCGCCTGCTGCGCGTTCAGCGAGACCGCCACGGTGATGAGCGCAACGACCGCCCACGATGCCACTCTCGAAACCGTCATGGAGACCTCCTGTAGGGGCCGACCTTAAGGTCGGCCCCTACGAACCGCCTATTCTAATCCTTCAATTCTTGCGGCTTGACGACCACCTTGATGGCGCCGTCCACCTTGTCTTTGAAGTAGCGGATCGCCGTTGGCAGCTCGTCGAAGGCGAAGGTGTGCGTGTGGAGCGGAGATGGATCGAGCTTTTTCTGCTCGATGAGCGACGCCGCGCGTCGAACGGCGCTCTGCCCTTCGCCGCGGATGCCGTAGAGATAGATGTTGTTGGTGACGATGTGCCCGACGTCGACAAGCGCCGGCTTCTGGGAAAAGGCGCCCAGACAGACGCGGCCGCCGCGCTTCAGCATGTAAACGGCATCGTTGACCGCATTCGGCGCGCCTGAACACTCGAACACCAGATCGGCTCCACGTCCTTCCGTCAGCCTGCGAACGGTTTCCACCACGGGCTCGCGCGACGCATTGATGACAACGTCGGCGCCAACGCGCGTCCCAACGGCAAGACGGCTGTCCACGATATCGGTGAGGATCACCGGACTTGCGCCAAGCGCCGTGCCGACCGCGACAGCGGAGAGGCCAATTGGACCCGCGCCGGTGACGACGAGGCTCTCACCCACGACCAGCCCACCTAGAACATCCAGCCCGTACATGGCGGTGCCGGCGGTCACGATGAGGGTCGCAACCTCGTCGCTCAGAGGCTGCGGGACCCGAACGAGCGTGTTGACGTGGTTGACCGCATATTGCGCAAAGCCGCCATCGGTTGTGAATCCGTTCGCGCGGTGTCCCTTGTTGAAGTCGCCGTAGTTGCGACCGTAATTCAGGCACGACGTGTACATCCCCTGGCGACATCGCTCGCATCGACCGCAGCCGGCATGGATTTCCACCGCCACGCGCTCGCCAATGACAAATTCGTCAACGGTCGGTCCGAGTTCGACAATCGTGCCCATGTACTCGTGACCCGGCGTGAAGTTCCTGTTGAAGGGCGGCTCGCCGCCGATGACGGCCGGAGGCCCGTGAGCAATCACTTCGAGGTCGGTGGCGCAGATCGCCGTCGCGTCGATGCGGACGAGCACTTCCGCCACACCCGGGGTGGGTACCGGCTTGTCGACCAGGTTCAGTTCACCGGGATCGCCGAGCACCCACGCTTTCATCGTTTTCATAATTTTCCCGCGCTATATCATCCGTTTTCGCGGCTCGAAAGGCATCAGGCCCGGTTCCGTCCATATTGCGCAGGGTGTATATAATCTTCCGTTCGACCACGTGGTTAGCCAGAAGGAGGCACTGATGAAACTCGGGCGATTGGTCTGTCTGACCGTCGCGGTGCTCGCGTTGCCCCTCATCGCGTTCGCACAGGACACGACCCTGTCAGGTACTGTGCGCGATAACACCGGCGGCGTCCTGCCGGGCGTTACCGTCACTGCGACAAACGAAGCGCAAGGAACCACTTTCGTCGGCGTGACCGACGAGCGTGGGTTGTATCGAATCGTGGTCCGCCCGGGCGTCTTCAGGGTGTCGGCGGAACTCGCGGGCTTTACCACTCCGCAGCGTCCAGGAATCGAGATCCTTCTCGGGCGCGCGGTCACGTTGAATTTCGACATGCAGGTCTCCTCGCTCCAGGAGACTGTTACCGTTACCGGAGAGGCGCCTCTGCTCGACACGGCGACCTCGACCGTGGCGACAAACATCGATCCGCGCCAGATGCAGGACATTCCGATCAACGGCCGCAACTGGATGGACCTGACGATGCTCTCGGCCGGCTCACGCAGCAACGCGTCGAGCGAGGTGCCGCAGGATCGCCAGGGCTTCTTCCAGACCAACGTTGATGGCCAGTCCGTCACGCTGACGGTGTGCTGCGCGCAGAACCAGCCGCGCTACAGCCGCGACTCGATCGCCGAATTCCAGCTGACGACCAACCGGTTCGATGCCACGCAGGGACGGACGATGGGCATGATGGTCAACGCCATCACCAAGTCCGGCACCAACACGTTCGCAGGCACCTTTGGCGGCTACTTCCGCCGCGACAACTGGAACGCCGAGGACTTCATTCAGAAGAAGGTGCTGCCCTACAAGGACACGCAGCTGAGCGGCACATTCGGCGGGCCGATTATCAAGGACCGCATTCATTTCTTCGGTAACTATGAGTACGAGCGGAATCCGCAGACGTTTACCTTCGGCGGACCGAACGGTCCGTTCCCGACTGCCGGCCCGAACATCAACCTGAATCTGAAGGCGAACTACGAGCTGCAACAGGGCGGCGCGAAGGCTGACGTGCAGTTCAACCCGAGGAACCGTCTCACCGGCCGCTACAGCCATTACAAGAACCTGCAGCCGATTCAGAACGTCGCCGCCCTCAACACCACGAATCCCTCGAACGCGACGGAAAACAATCGGTTCACCAATCAGTACTTCGCCACCTATACGTCGGTGCTGAGCAACAACACGATCAACGAGATCAAGGGCGGCCTGGCGTCGAACTTCTACACGCTCGAACCGGTCTCCGGCTGGGGCACGACGGGCAGCCGCCGTCCGCCTCAAACCGACAAGATTCTGTTCGACGTGTTCTCCGGTCGTGAAATCGAGGGGGGCGCTCCGGGAATCACCTTCTCGGGCTATACCATCGGTTCGCCGACCAACACGCCGCAGCGCACCGGCGAGCACAACTACCAGATTCGCGACGACTTCACCACGGCGTTCGAGCTGGGTGGCCGCCATGACGTCAAGATGGGCGGCGATTTCATCAAGTACACGATGTCCCAGGGGTGGTGCAACGTCTGCGACGGCCTGTTCGCGTCCACGTCGCGCGCGCCGGCCAACCTCGAGCAGCTGCTGCCCAACTACCTGGACGCATCGACGTGGAACTGGAACGCGATGGCCGTGGCCAATCCGGCGACCGGATACACGGGCTTCCGCGATTACAACGTGACCATCGGCAACATGTCGTACTCGGTGCACCGCCAGATTTACGCGGCGTGGTACCAGGACGATTGGAAGATGAGTCAGAAGCTGACGCTCAACATGGGCGTGCGCTACGACCTCGATCACGGCGCGCAGGGCGAATCGGTGAAGTTCCTCCCGTGGCTTTCTGGTCAGCGTCCCACGGACAAGAACAACTTCGCCCCGCGGCTTGGCTTTGCGTACGCGCTGAACGACAAGTCGGTCATCCGCGGCGGATGGGGGCTGTTCTTCACGGAGCTCGAAGACGACGCCCTGCACCAGTCGTACATCCTGACGCAGAACGCGAACATCACGCTGCCCAACAACGGCCGCGCGGATTTCGGCACCAACCCGTTCGGCGGACCGAAGCCGACTCTGGATCAGATCGTCGCTCGGCGGTGCGACATCGTCGGGTTGCCGTTCAACTCGCCGAACTGCTTCCCGCAGTCGATCCGCAATGGATCCGAGATTCCGGTCGGCGACCATCCGGTTTCGTACAGCCACATGGTGTCGATCGGCATTCAGCGCGAGATCGCGGCGAACACGGGCCTCGACAGCAACTTCGTGTTTACTGGCGGCCGCGCGGAAGAGCGGCGGCAGAACCTGAATAGCGCGATCAACCCGGCGACCGGCGCGAACTACACCGCGACGGGCGCGGCGACCGATGTTGCGCACCTGCCGTTCCCGTCGTGGGGTCCGATTGCCGGCGAGGTCATGAACGGCCGGTCGAACTACTACGGCTGGGAGAACACGTTCACCAGGCGGTTCAGCAACCGCTGGCAGGCGAACGCGACCTACACGCTGTCGTACTTCAAGGATGACGGCGGCATCGGCAATATCACCGGGCCGTTCATCACGACACTCGATCCTGCGGCGAAGGTCACGACGATTCTGACGCCCTACACGGGGACTGTCGCCCCGGACATGGGCCCGCTGTATCAGTTGACGGCAACCGACCAGCGTCATCGCGCGACGTTCAACGGCATCTGGGATGTGGGCATGGGCTTCCAGTTGAGCGGTGTCTATTTCTTTGGCTCGGGTGAGCGCCGCGCCACTGGCTGGGGCAGCGACCTGCGGAACACTGGCGGCGCCACGCACGCCCAGAACGGTCTCTTGACCCCGGCGGGCACGACGGCGGAGTCGCTCACAGCGCAGCTCAATCCGAGCGTACGTGACCGCATCGGCTCGGTGAAGGGCCAGGTCTTCAACGGCCAGTTCCTGCTCGACCGCGCGCAGTTCGTTGGCCAGCAGATTCACCGCGTGGACATGCGCCTGCAGAAGCGGTTCTCGCTCGGCGGCCGCCGCAACGCCGACCTGATGGCGGAGGTGTTCAACATCTTCAACCACGCCAACTACGGCGCCTACACACAGACCCTGAGCAACCCCTCGGCGTTTGGGCTGCCGTCGTTCAACCCTGCGACGGCGTACCAGCCACGCATTCTGCAGCTCGGCTTCCATCTCGGGTTCTAGATCAATGGAAAGGCGGGTCCAAAAGGACCCGCCCTACCCTGACGTAATTGCGTGCTCGTGGGCCGGGTCCTTTCGGACCCGGCTTTCTTTTTGGACCCGCCTTTTTTTGGACCCGCCTTTGTTATGACGATCGAAGAATTCGCTCGCAAGCTTCGGGCGCGTGACGTGACGGCGCTCGAGACCACAATCGCGTGCCTGCGACGGATAGAGGAACTGCAGCCATCGCTGAACGCCTTCATCCGCGTCATGGCGGAGGAAGCAAGGCGGGATGCGGACGCCGCGGATCGGGAGCTGGCGGCTGGACGCGATCGCGGACCACTGCACGGCGTGCCGATTGCCGTCAAGGACATCATCGACGTCAAGGGCGTTCCGACGACGGCCGCGTCTCGCGTCCGGGAGGGACACGTCGCCCGTGCGGACGCGCCAGTCATTACACGCCTTCGCGACGCAGGCGCCGTCATCATCGGCAAGACCAATCTCGATGAATTCGCGTTCGGCACCACCAGCGAGAATTCAGCATTCGGTCCCGTCCGCCACCCGGTTGACCGTGCACGATCGCCCGGAGGATCGAGCGGCGGATCGGCTGTGGCGGTGGCAACGGGCATGGCGCTGGCGGCGCTCGGCACCGACACCGGTGGATCCATTCGCATCCCCGCCGCTGCCTGCGGCACGTCTGGACTCAAGCCAACGCTCGGCGAGGTTTCGACGGACGGCGTCGTTCCGCTGTCGAAGACGTTCGATCACGTCGGACCGTTCGCGCGAACCGTCGGCGACCTACTGCTTCTGCATCAAGCGATGTCGGCACGCAGCCGGGATCTTCAATCGAGCGGCGCGGACCTTCCAAGGTCCGCGACAGATCTCCGTCTTGGAATTCCACGCGGCTACCTCACCGACCTTCTCGATGGCGACGTGCGCGCACGATTTGACGAAGCCGCTGCCGCGTTGCGGAGCGCCGGCGCGACGCTCACGGACGTCTCGATACCGCATGCGTCGATGACACCGGCAGTCTACGTCCACATTCACTCCTCGGAGGCAGCGACCTATCATGCGCGGACGCTCGATGCGGTCCCCGACCGCTACACACCGGTCGTACGCCGCCGGCTCGAGGTCGGACGCTACGTGCTTGCCCAGGACTACCATCGGGCGATGGAAGGGCGTGAGCTGCTGCGCCGCGACGTAGACGCGGCGCTTGCCGGCTGCGACTCGCTCCTGCTGCCGACGCTGCCGATTGCCGCTCCGCCTGCAGGAGCGGAGTCAGTCATCGTCAACGGCACGCCGGAACTCGTCCGCGCGCTCATGCTTCGTCTCACCCAGTTGTTCAATGTGACAGGTCACCCGGCGATCTCTATCCCCTGCGGCGTCACATCAGATCGATTGCCTGTCGGCCTCCAGATCGTTGGCCACCACAATCAGACGGAACGACTGCTGTCGGTGGCACACGTCATCGAGAAGTCGGTGCGAGTCGGCTGACGCGAGTCGGGTGTCGGTCCGAATCGACATTCTCGTCGGGAATCATCGATGTTCGACATCAATGTCTGATGATCCCGAGGAGGTGCTCGGGTATGCTCGCCAGCTGAAGCATTCGCGTCGTTCCTTCCTGCGGATTACGGAGACACGATGGACAAACACGAGCTGTACGCCGCGATCGATGCCGCGTACCGGCGATTTCAACCGATCGCCAACGGCGAGGTCGCCACTTACATCCCGGAACTCGGGAATGCGGACCCGGAGCTGTTCGCGATCGCGCTGGTGACATCATCGGGCCAGCTCTTTGAAGTGGGCGACAGCGAACATGCGTTCACGATCCAGTCGATCTCCAAGCCACTCACATTCGGCATGGCCCTCGAGGCGTTCGGCCACGACGTTGTCTCCCGGCACGTCGGCGTCGAACCGAGCGGCGACGCGTTCAACGCCATCAGCCTGCAGCCCGATACACACCGGCCGCACAATCCGATGATCAACGCCGGAGCGATTACCGTGACGGCCCTGCTGCACGCACGGTACGGGAATGACACATTCGACCTGATCCTCGAGCGTCTCAGCCGCGCAGCCGGGCGACGGCTCTCAGTGGATCACGCGGTATTCGAATCGGAGCGAAGGACCGGGCATCGCAACCGTGCGATCGCGCATCTCCTCCTGAATTTCGGCATGGTGCACGCGCAGGCCGAGGAGGCGCTGGACATCTATTTCCGCCAATGCGCCATCCTGGTGACGTGCCGCGACCTTGCCACCATCGCGGCGACGCTCGCCAACATGGGACAGAATCCGTTGACCGAAGAGGCGGTGTTCGATCTCGTGAGCGTGCGAAGCGTGCTCGCCATCATGTTTACGTGCGGGATGTACGACTATTCCGGCGAATGGGCCTATCGCGTGGGCGTGCCCGCCAAGAGCGGCGTCAGCGGCGGCGTGATGGCGGTGGTCAACCGTCAGCTCGGCATCGCGACGTTCTCGCCTCGCCTCGACGCGCGCGGCAACAGCCATCGCGGGATCGAAGTCTGCTCGGATCTTGCGGCCCGGTTCGGTCTTCACGCATTCGATTGCCTGAACATGGGCTCCAGCTTCCTGGACGTTGTCCTCGAGTCGTAGTCGCCTCAGCGTGTCTGCGTCGACGGCGCGGCCATGACGATCGGCAGATCGATGTAGCTCGCCGTTCCTGACGCGTGATAGACACGCTGTGTCGCCTTCACGTAGTCACCGGGCTTCGCGAAGAAAATATTCGGCACGAACGTCTGCGGGTTGCGGTCGTACAGCGGGAAGAGCGTCGATTGCACCTGCACCATGATCCGGTGCCCCGGCTTGAACACGTGATTGGTGGTGGGCAACGCGAATGTATACGGGAGCACCTTGTCCGGCGTAATAGCCTGCGGACGTTCGAAGCTCTCCCGATATCGGCCGCGGAAGATATCGAGCGCGACGGCGAGCTGGTAGCCGCCGAATTCGGGCTGACTTGGCACCTCGTCGTGGTAGACATCGATCAACTTCACCACCCAATCCGCGTCGGTCCCGCTCGTCGAGGCAAACAAATGGACGACCGGAGCGCCGCTGATTCGCACGGGCATGGAAAGAGGCGCGGTGGCGTAGGTCAGCACATCGGTCCGATCCGCGACGAAGCGCTGATCGGTCACGAGCCATCGGCGCCACGCATCCCCGTCGCTGAACCGCACGGGTCGCGGCAGATACGACACAGGTTTGACCGGATCCGAGACGTACTCGTCGTACGCCGCAGCCGGCGCTTGGGCTGCCGGCGCGGTGAACGACAAACCGAACGACGGCGCCAGATAGAGCGGCGTCGGGCGGGCCGCGCATCCTGAGTCGCAGGCCAGCGGCCACTTCGACAGCCGATCCCACCGATTTTCGCCGGTGTTGTAGATGAGGACGGGCGGGGTGTTCGCCTTCGGCGCGTCGTCTTTCAGGTACTGATCGAAAAACGGCTTGATGATGTCGCGCCGGACTTCGAGCGTCGTGTCCGTGCTCCATCGCAACGGTCCGAGCGAGCTGCCCTCACGGTTGATCTGGCTGTGGAACCACGGCCCCATGATCAGGAAGTTCTTGTCGTTGGCAGTGTCCTTCGGTTCGACAGCGAGATAGCTGTGAATGGCGCCCCACATGTCCTCCTGATCCCACAACCCCTGCAGCCAGATCGTCGGCACGCTCAGCGGCTGCGCAGCCATCGTCTTGTCGAGTGCCTGCTCCCGCCAGAACCCGTCGTACGCCGGATGCTCGCTGAGCTTCCGCCACCACGGAAGCTGATCGAACCCGGCCGCCTTCGCCCACTCGCCTGCTGATCCTGCGCGCCGGAAATTCTCGTAATCGTCGTAGCCCTGGCGCACGACCGTCTGACCCGCACCTCGAACGGTCGTCTGCTCGGTGAAGTAATCGAGGTTCACCTGCCGGAAGGCGCCATAGTGGAACCAGTCATCGCCCATCCAGCCGTCGACCATCGGACTCTCGGGCACGGCGGCCTTCAGCGCGGGATGCGGATGGACGAGCGCCATGACGACGGTGAAACCCTCGTAGGAGCTGCCGACCATTCCCACGCGGCCGTTCGATTCCGGCACGTTTTTGACGAGCCAGTCGATGGTGTCGTACGCGTCGGTGGAATGATCGACGCTGCTGTCGTTCAGCGGTCCGCGCAGCGGGCGCGTCATCACGTATTCACCCTCGGAGCCGTACTTGCCGCGGACATCCTGGTAGATGCGGATGTAGCCGTCAGCCGCAAAGAGCTCATCGAAGAGCGCCAGCGTGGCCACGATCGACGGCGACGCGTTGCGCTGGGCGCGCGCCGACGCGTTGTATGGCGTGCGCGTCAGCAGCATCGGCGCATTGCGCGCCCCCTTCGGTACGACGATCACGGTATGCAGCTTCACGCCGTCGCGCATCGGGATCATCACCTCACGCTTGACGTAATCGTTTGCCGTGGTCGGCGCCTCGAAGCGCGGCGGGATGTCGGGCGTGAGCGGCGCGGTCTGCTGCTGCGCGGCGAGTGTTCCGATCGCAACTCCGGCAACACCGACCGCACATAGAAATGAACTGCGGAATTTCATAATGTCCTCGTTTGAACGATCCGAACGACACGAACGATCCGAACGATTATTTTTTCGTCGGGTCGTCGGCGGGATTCACATACGTCGTTGACGTGGGGCCGTATCCGACAATCTCGAGGACGACTTCTTCACGCGTCCTCGCGAAATGCGCCGTGTTGGGCGGCTCCGTGTACGAGCTGCCCGGAGGCAACGCCTTGAGCGCCTTCTCGTCGAACTTCTGTCCGTAGCCGAAGTACCACGTTCCCTTCAACACGGTTGCGACGCGATCGTCTTGATGCGAGTGCGCTTGAATCGTCACATTCGGCCCGGTGCGCAGCGCGAGCACGTACACACCGGCCTTGGTGGGATCGCCTTTCAACACGACGGTCTGGATGCCGCTGGCTCCCGACGTTCCGGCGCCTCCGGCCTGCGCTGCCGGCCAGGGAATCTCGTCAAGCTTGATCGTCGCGGGTCCGTTCAGCCGCGCCTGCGCGCCCGTCGTCGCGGCGGCGGCAAGCAAGGCGACGGGCAACATGCAACGACGGATAAATCCTGAAAAGCTCGGCATATAGAAAGTCTCCTCCGGTTCGACACAATGCTCTCACGGCAGATATAATCACGGACTGCTTTTGAACAAAACTCTGCGTTCTGCGTAAGTACTGCAGGTCCGGCTGAAGCCGGATCCTACGATGAATAAAGAGCTGGAGGACGAGGGAATGCGCCGTATTGGATTGGGCCGGGCGGCAGTTCGTTGCGCGTTCGCCGTGGCGATTGCCGGCTACGCGGTCGTGGGACTTTTCTCGATCACCGGACATGCCGGCCAGGCGCGCGAGGTCACGGCCGCTGGTTCGTATTCCGAGGCCCAGGCGATGCGCGGCAAAACGTTGTACTCGGATCAGTGCCTGGCGTGCCACGGCGAAATGCTCGAGGGCGTCGTCGGCCCGCCGCTGAGCGGCATGGACTTCCTGACCGATTTCGGCGGGCATCCTGTCGCCGACGTGATCCAGAAGATTCAGGGGACGATGCCGCAGCAGGCCCCAGGTACGCTCACGCGTCCACAGGCCACCGATATCACCGCCTACATCCTTCAGTTCAACAAGTATCCGGCTGGTCCCGACTTGACCGACGCAACGGCAACGCAATTCACGCTGCCGGCAGGCAAGGCGGCGGCGCCTGCCCCGGTTGCCGCGAATCCGACCGGGCAGCCGACAGTGACCGCGACCGCGAACCTGGCGCAGTTCATGCGCGCAGTCACCTTCCCGAATGCGAACATCATCTTCAACACACAGCTGTACGACCCGGGCAAGGAAAAGCCGAAGATGCCGATTCCCTACGACTACGTCCTCTGGGGCAAGACGGTGTATTACGGGTGGGAAGCGGTGGATGAAGCGATCCTCGCGCTGCGCGATACATCGCCAATGCTGATGTTGCCCGGACGCAAATGCCAGAACGGCCGGCCGGTGCCGATCCAGAACGCCGACTATCAGAAGGCCGTGAAAGAGCTCGTCGCGTTCACCGACGAGCTCTGGAAAGCCGCGCAGACGCGCAATCAGGACACGGTGAGCGCTCTATCCGAGAAGCTGAACGACACCTGCGCGAACTGCCACAAGGTGTATCGTGACGTGTCGGTATCAGGTGGCGCATCGACAGGTTCTTTGACTGCGGATCGCTGCAATGCGAATCCGAAGGGCGGCGGAGTCGCGCAGTAGGCTTTTGTTTATCTAGCCGGCGGTCCCGTGACGCCGGGATCGATGCGGTCGGGAAGCTGCCCCGGCTGCGCGGGTGCCTGTCCGCGGCGCGGCGGCGGCGCAACCGCGTGGTCTGGTTCATTCAGATACAGATACTGATAGCGGACCCCGCGGCCGTTCTCGTCAAGCCAGCCAATCGACTGCTGCATGATCGTTGGCGGCGGGAACCCCTTCGGCACGGTCGATTCGGCGACGATCAGCCGGTTCCGATGCATGTAGGCGGACGCGAACGTGCGCGACTGATCCTTCAAATTGGTGAACTGGATTTCCTGACCGCCCACCATTTCCATGAAGTTGAACATCAGATGCGTGACCTTGACGTCCTTGTCGGCGATGAGCTTGTCCATCGCATAGGTCACCGCTCCGCGAACGTCGTTCTTCCAGTAACCGTAGCCGGTATCGCCGACGCCGATGCACGTCTCCGCACCAGCAGGGCACTTTGTCGCCTTCTCCACCAGCACCCGCTCGATCGGCGTGTAGTCGACGACGGTCAGCGTGTGTTTACCGGTGACGCCGTTGATGGTGTAGACCTTCGACGGCAGGTTGACGAAGTACTCCGTCAGCCACGTCCCGTCCGTCATGACCGGCTTGCCGGGGAATGTAATGGTGAAGAAGTCTTCCTTGCTCACGAACTCGGTGTAGTCGTCCTGCGCCAACACGGGCGCCGAGACGGCCAGGAGCACAGCTGACGCGATTATGACGTGGAAGCGCATGATGAATCCTATTTGAAATCGACCGTCGTTTTGAGCGTATTGCTGTCGGCCATCTTCGAATCGCTCGCGCGGAACTCGAGGTCACAGCGGTTGTTCGGCGGCGGCGCGAAGGGCTTCAATTGGGTCCGCGGATTCGGAATGGCCGCCGTGACAATGCCGTTGGCAAACTTGCCCTTCACGACGCCGGATTCCGGTTCGCCGCCACATCCGAGGAAGAACCAGACGTACGGCGCGTCGCCAATCTCGTTCGGAGTCTCAGTCATCGCGAACTGAAGCTGCAGCGACGGCTGGTTCACCGCCGCGGACACGACTTTGGGATTCGCGATCGTCGGCACTTTCGCGTACACGGTGATCGGCCGCGGTGCGGTACGCCCATTCTGGTTGACGGCGACAATCGTGCGGTTGCCCGGCGCCGCGTCGGCGGCCACGTCGATAGTGACGTCCCAGAACAACGACCCTTCCCTGATGTCGCCGCGCGTGATGTCCTTCACGGTGATGCCGGCCGCCGGGTTGATTTCGACACCCGTCACTTCGCCGCGGCCCGGAATACCAAGATGGAGCACGTTGCTCTGCCCCGCCGCGAGCTGCGTCGGAAAGAACCCCTCGATGACGTTCGGCAGCCCCTGCGCGCGGGCGCCCGCCGCCGAGGCGAGCGAGGCGAGCACGATCAACCCTGCGGCCAAAACACTCGACGTGCGTCTCATTTCGTTCCGCCCTTCCTGCCCCTCGAGCCCTTCCCCACCCCTCCAGCCCTCTCGCCCTTCCCGCCCAACTAGCGCGGAAGCGGCTGCCCCCTCGTTTCGACGGTAAACGGCAGCAGGAACAGACCGGCAAACAGCACGAACGACGTCAGCGCGATCGGCGTGCCGATATTGCCGAAGTGGTTCACGCCGGCCGCAATCAGGAACACCATGCCGACGCCGACGAAGCGTCCGATCGAGCTGATGAACCCCATGCCGCTGCCGCGGCTGCTGGTTTCGAACAGTTCCGGCAACCACAGCGTGTACATCGCGAAGTTCGCACCCGCGAGGCCGAGCAGCGCCGTCATGACGAAGAAGATGGGGAGTGCGTTGGGCCCCATGACAAAGAACGCCCAGCCAAACGAAATCGCGGTGGTGACCGTGAGCAGCGACATATAGATAGCCATCGCCACGCGGCGACCGTAGCGCTCCGCGAGAATCGGCGCACACAGGCAGCCGATCACGGTGCCGATCGCCAGCACGGCTCCGCCCCATGAGGCGATGCGCGCCGCATCGGCCGCAACCGCCCCTTCGCGCAGCGCGATCTGCGTGAGCGCCGTCGGAACGAAGATGGATCCCGCCCACTGCCCGATGATCGACACCAGGTAGACGAGCGACATCACGATCGTCCGGTTCTTGTATTTCGAGGTGAAGAGCCCGCCGAACGCCTGGATGATCGACGGCTTCCGCGTTTTCTTCATCTCCTCGAACTTGTGCGACTCCTTGACGTTCGACATGATCCAGCCGACGAAGAGCGCCGGCAGGCCGCCGAAGGCGAACATCCAGCGCCAGCCGAAATTCGCGCCGATGGTGTAGTTCGCGACCGACGCGAGCAGGAAGCCGACGTAGTAGCCGGTGTGCAGGTAGCCCGCGAACTTCACGCGGCGATCCTCAGGCAGCGACTCAGCGACAAACGTCGAACCGACCGGCTGCTCACCGCCCAGGCCGAAGCCGCAGAGGATTCGCAGAATCGCAAGCTGGTACACGTTCGACACCAGGCCGCACAGCAGCGTGAAAATCGAGTAGGCGACGATCGTCAGCGCGAGTGCGCGGACGCGGCCGATACGGTCGCCGATCATTCCCCAGAACATCGACAGGCCCCACCCACCGAGGAACATCGCAAACAGAATGCTGCCCCAGATGCCGATGTTCACCTGCGTCGGCTGGATGCCCGATGCCGGCAGCAGGTCGCGCAGCGCGGGCACGAGGACGAGTCCATAGATGAACGCGTCCATGCCGTCGAGCGTCCATCCGGCGTACGCGGCGAGGAATCCTTTCTTCTGAGCGCTATTGAGCGGCGTCTTCGTGCGGACGGGTTGTGTGTACGTCGTGGTTGCTGTCACCGCCATAGCTGCTGATCCCCTTGTTAGGCGTGGTTTTGAGCGGAAAATCGGCTCATTCTATGGGCCCTACTGGTGTTGGTCAAGCAACCGCGACCGCAGTTGCGGCTGCTGCAGCACGTCCCGATTCACCACGTAAGTAGGAGTTCGGCCGGCAGCGACGGCAGCCACGGAACGAAACGCGCTCTGGGCGTTTCCGCGAAAGAACTCATCGGTCCAGCAGATGGAATGGGGTGTGACGATCACATTGTCAAGCGACAGCAGCGGGTGGTCCTGGCCGATCGGCTCCTGCGCGAACACGTCGAGCGCGGCACCGGCGATGCGCCGTTCGGCGAGCGCGGCGTATAGCGCGTGCTCATCCACGACAGGCCCACGGGCTGTGTTGATGAAGTACGCGCTCGGCTTCATCAGCGAAAACTCTCGAGCGGCGATGGACCCGCGCGTCTCCGGCGTCAGCGGCGTGTTGACACAGACGAAGTCCGATTCGCGAAACACCGTTTCCTTGTCTGTCAGCCGAACGCGCAATTTCGCCGCATCCTCCGGCTTCACGTATGGATCGTACGCGAGGTGCACCATCTCGAGCGGTGCGAGGAGACGAAACAGCTCGCCGCCGATGTTGCCGACGCCGATGGAGCCGACGGTCTTGCCGGTCAGCCCGACGCCCATGTAGTTCGTGGTCTCGGCCCAACACCCCTCGCGTGTAATGCGATCTTTGGTCATCAGCTTGTGTGAGAGCGCAAGGATGAGCGCGAGGATGCTCGTCGCCACTGGACGACGAACGCCGTCGGGGGTGTTCGTCAGAATGACGCCATTGGCGGTGCAGGCCTTCACGTCCACGCTGTCGTACCCAACACCCATGCGCGCGATGATCCGGACGCGCTGGTTGGGGCCGGCCACGACGGCTTCGGGAACCTTCGGATTCAGCACGCACAATGCGTCGTACGTCGCGCCGTGCGCCGCGGTCAGCTCCTTGACGTTGTCGGCAAGAAACTCCCACTGCAGCTTCGCATCGTCGAAGATCTGCAGCGCTTTCTTGTCGAAGATGGAGGTCCCGTCCGCGCGCAGGGTATCGCGCGTGATCCCCACTTTGAACGACATCTAAAGGGGAGCGCCGGCGAACTTGTCAGGGTTCTTCAGGTACCACTGCTCGTATATCTCGCGCCCGTTCCAGACCAGCACGCCTTTCTGCTTCAGCACGTGGTCGTAGATCTGCTCGAGATACTTGAACGCGTGGGCCTGGCCGGCGGCGTACGGGTGGATCGCGATCGAAAAGACCTTCGGCCGCTTCTCGCTTTCCTTGTACAGCTGATCGAACGCGTCGATGCACTTCCTGGCGAAGTACGGCGCCTCCTGCGTCTGCACCGCAAGCGTCGTGACATCCTGGCATTCGATCGGATACGGCAGCGTCACGAGCGGACCATGCTTCGTCTTCAGCCGCGTCGGCTCGTCGTCGTACGGGTACTCGCACGTGTACTTGACGCCCGCGGCGGCGAGCCAGTCGGAGGACTGGAACGTCTGACCGAAGCCCGGGCTGAGCCACCCGATCGGCCGCTGCCCCGTGTGCTTCTCGAGAACGTCCAGCGTCCGCTGAATCATCTCCTCGGGTTCGTGCTCGACGTGAATCGGCTGCTGGTCGTAGCTGTGGCCGAGCATTTCCCAACCCGCCTTGCTCGTCGCCTCCGCGATGCGGGGGTAGTCGATGCAGATGCGGGCGTTGATGGAAAGCGATGGCCTGATACCGAGACGCTCGAAGAGCTCGTAGAAGCGCCAGAAACCGACGCGGTTCCCGTACTCGTGCCACGCCCAGTTGCCGACGTCTGGAAACCGGACCTGCCCCTGCGGCGGCATCAAGAGAAGACGGGGCATCGGCCGCGTGATGTCCCAGACCTCTACGTTGACGATGGTCCAGAAGATGATGCGTTTCCCGTCCGGCAGCGGCGGGAGAGGAGGACGGTCGATGAGTGGAGAGTACGGTCCGCGTTCGCGAGGTTGCATGGGTGCGATAGGTGCGAGTGGTGCAATCGGTGCGACAGGTGCACCGAACGCACAAAGAAAGGGCCGGGGTTGTGGACCCGGCCCTTTTAAACGTCGAGCTGTTTAGAAATCCTTCGGCAACGCGGCGTTGTTGCCGTCCCAGTCCTTTATGGCGCCATCCGGGCCCTTCAGGAAGCCGAGGAGGCAGCCATTGGAACCGTCGCGCAGGACGTGGCAGCGCGCCTTCACTGTGTCGCCCGGCTTGACGTACTCCTTCGTCACGCCAATCCGCTCGAGCCCGTTCCGGCCCGTCGCTTCAAGCGCCCAGATCTGCGGTTCGCCGCCCTTCGGATCCTTCACCTCGAGGTAGACCCACGAGTGCGGCAGGAGGAGGTGAACTTCCTTCACCGTGCCCGAGATGTCGGTGAATGAATCGACGTAGTTGCCGTGGGAGTGATGTGCCCAGGCCGGCAACGTGAACAGGACCGAAACAACCGCCGCAAAACCTAATCTGAACCGCATTTCAGCCTCCACACACAAGGGATAGCCGGACAGGGCCGTAAGACACGAAATTCTATACGGCTAAATTCGACGTTTGCAAGGGCCGGAAAGTTCAAAGTTCCGCCCGGGGTCGACATTAACGGATACATGCACCAGAAAGGTCGGATTCGATGGCGTCCATCTGATAAGTCGCCCAGCGGAGATCGGCTTCCGCGAAGTTGGCGTTCTTGAAGACGGCCCCTGTCAGATCCGCATCACAGAACACCACGCGCCGCAGGTTCGCGCTATCGAAGACCGCGTCGCGGAGATCGGCGTGCTGAAACGTCACCCACCGCAGCGAAGCGCCGCGGAAGGTGGCGCCGCGCAGTTTGGTGCTGCGCAGGTTGGCGTGGTCCATGAGCGCGCCGTCGAAGCGCGCGCCGGCGAGCGTGCAGCCCTCGAGCCAGCATCGGCGCAAATCGGCGCCGGCGAAGTTGACCCCTTCGAGGTTCCTCCAAGCCAGGTTCGCTTCAAACAGGTTGATCGGCTCGTCGGGATGCGCCGCGCGGTATTCGTTGAACACGCGCGGCGACTGGGCGAGCAGCGCCTCGATGTCGGCTGCGCTGATCATCTACGCCAGTGACAGCAGCGCCCGTTTGACGACCGCCTGGGTAAGCGGCACCTTGTAGGCGTTCTTCGCGAGCGGACGTGCCCCCTCGGTCGCCGCAATGCCCGCCGCCATGGCGTTCGCCTCGTTCAGCGGCTTGCCCTTCAACGCCGCTTCCGCCTTGAGCGCACGGTAGGGAACCGGCGCCACGCCGCCGAGCACGATGCGAACATCGGCGACGACACCGTTGCTCACCGTGACCATCGCGGCGACGCTGCAAAGCGCGAAGTCCCAGATTTCGCGCACCATCTCCTTGACGTAGACGGCCTTGGCGCCGGTCGGCGCGGTCGGCACGTCGATCGCCGTGAGGATCTCGTTCGGCTGGAGCACGTTTTCCCTGCGGACGTTCTCGCGAGGTGTCACGAAGAACTTCTCCATCGGCACACTGCGCTCACGTGATCCATTGGCGATGTGTGCGGTGGCGCCCAGGGCAACCAGTGCCGGTGCGGAATCGGACGGGTGCACGATGTAGGAGGGACCGCCCTCGAGGATCGCGTGGTAGTCGTTTTCACCCGCCGCCGAGAAGCACGTATTGCCGCCGTGCTTGTAGCAGGGGAAGTTGTTCCGGTAGTACCAGCACCGGGGCCGCTGACAGAGATTGCCGCCGATGGTGCCCATGTTCCGGATCTGCGGCGTGCCGATCTTGCCCGCGGCCATGGCGAGCAGCGGCGCACGCTCCTGCACCATCGCGTTCTCGACGATGTCGGCGAGGAGCGTGGCCGCACCGATACGAAGCCCGCTCGACGTCGTCTTCACTCCCTGCAGGTCCGTGAGGTGCCTGATGGGCACGAGTCGCTCTGGCGAAGCCAGGTTGTCCTTCATCTCGCCGAGCAGGTCGGTGCCGCCCGCGATGATGGAGACCTTGCCGAACTCCTTTCCGAGCTGGGAAGACGCGTCCTTGAGCGTCGCGGGCCGGCTGTAGCTGAAGTTGTCCATCATGGTCCTCATCCTCGCTAAACAGTCCGGCTCGCATCAGGCCGCGGAGGTTGTTCGCTCAACGCGCGCAGAATCTTGGCGCGGGTGAACGGCACTTCGCGGAGACGCACGCCGACGGCGTTGTAGATCGCGTTGGCGACCGCGGCCATCCCGGGATGGCAGGGGTTTTCGCCAAGCCCCTTGCCGCCGAACGGCCCCGTGGTCCCTTCGTTCGGGACGATGATCGATTCGATCACCCGCGGGTCGAAATCGAGGGCGGTCGGCGGCTTCAGATCGAGGAATGAAGCGTTCAGGCAGCCGCCTGTGCGCTCGTCGAATCGCAACTCCTCGGCCTGCGTGAGCGCGAGCCCCTGAATGGTGCCGCCTTCGATCTGGTTCTCGACGATGGTGACGTTGATCGGACGGCCGACATCGTGGGCCGAAATGTACTTGAGGATGTGGACCTTGCCCGTTTCGCGATCGACTTCGACTTCGACGAAGTGCGCACCAGATGTGCGCTCGACGTCCATGCCGTTTTGGACAGCGGCGGTCGCGCCGTCGCCGGTCACTGTACGTCCCCGCCGCTGCATCACCTCCGCCAGCTTCACCTGCTTGGACGGATCCGATTTGAGCCGAATCAGGGAGTCGCGGATCTCGAGATCAGCAGCCGCCGCGTTGTTCAACATCGGACCTGCGGCGGCAAGAATCTGCTGGAGGCACTGCCGCGCGGCCATTTCAACGGCGCGGCCCGTCGCCTGGAGCGTCCGATTGCCGTAGCTCCCGCCGTCGTACGGCGCGACCTCGGTATCGCCGGCGGTGGTGCGGAACATCGACAGCGGAACGCCGAGCACCTCGCTGGCGATCATCGCAAGCGTTGTACGGCTTCCCTGGCCGATGTCGGTCGAGGCAAAAAACACATGGGCGGATCCGTCGAGGTTCACCTTCACGGTTGCGCCCGCGAGGCCGGCACCGCCGCCGCGTTCGGTGCACGCGATGCCGATGCCGCGCGCCTTTGATCCCGTCGGAGCGCCGGCAACCGCGTTGCGGCGGTTCCACTGCATCCGTGCCGCGCCCGCTTCGATGCACTTGTCGAGCACCTGCGCGACGAGGCGTCCATCTTCGGTGCCCGAGGCGCCGCGCGCAATCGGATCGCCGTTGCGCTTGATGTTCTTGAGGCGGAACTCCATCGGATCCCAACCCATCTCGATCGCCGCCTCGTCCATCGCCGATTCAATCGCGAAGGTCTCCTGCGGATCGCCGACGCCACGCGTCGGTCCGGTGTTGGGGATGTTCGTATGAACGCGGTACTGGACGGTTCGAACGTTCGGCGACTTGTACATGTGCGTGGACTGGTTGCCGAGTCCACCGAGCCGCGTATGATACGCGCCCTGATTGATGTAGGCCTTCACGTCGAGGGCGTGCAGCGTCATGTCTTTCTTGACACCGAGCCTGATGTAAATCTTTGTTTCGAACCGCGTGTTCGAGTCGAGGATCTCCTCTTCGCGCGTGTACTGTAGCTTCACCGGAAGACGCGCCTTTCGCGCCAGCATCGCGGCGAGCGCTTCGTCGGTATGCGGCGCGCTCTTGGTGCCGAATCCGCCGCCGACGTAGCTCGAGATCACGCGAACATTGCTGTCGGGAAGGTTGAACATCGCCGCGAGGCTGCCGTGGACGCGATACGGCGCCTGGGTCGCCGCCCAGATCGTCAAGTGATCGCCATCCCACTGCGCCACGCACGCGCGCGGCTCCATGCCGCCGCTCCACATCGTCGGGCAGCGATAGAAACGCTCGATGACCTTGTCAGATTCCTTCAGCCCCTGCTCGACGTCGCCACGCACGAGCGTGCGCGGCTGGCCTTCGAGATTGCCGTCGGGAAACAGCTGCGGCGCGCCAGGCTTCAGGGCCTCTTCGGGATCGAGAACGAAGGGCAGCGGCTCGTATTCGACTTCAATGAGCTTGAGCGCTCTGTCCGCCGTCTCGGCATCTGCAGCGGCCAGAATGGCAACTGCCTCGCCCTTGAACCGCACACGATCGTTCAAGGCGAACTGCCGGCTGCCAAAAATCATCACCTTGGGCGCGTCCTTGTACGTCATCACGGCGCGCACGCCAGACACAGCCTCAGCCTTGCTCGTGTCGATCCTCGAGATGCGCGCATGCGCGCGGGTACTCCGCAGCACGCGCCCGACGAGCATGCCCGGGATGTCGATGTCGCCGGTGTACTTCGCGCGGCCGGTCACTCGTTCGACCGCGTCGATGTTCGGCCCTCGCTTGCCGACGACGTTCAGTGCACCACCTGGAGTCGTGTTCTGCTGAGCCATGGTGATCCCCTCTACGCCTTTATCAGGCGCGACGCGGCCATGACCGATTCGAGAATCTTCTTGTAGGCGGCGCATCGGCACATATTTCCACTGAGCGCGAGGCGCGCCTGGTCTTCGGTCGGATTTGGCGTCTTGTCGAGGAAGACTTTCGTGCTCAGCATCTGACCCGGCGTGCAGAAACCGCACTGAAAGCCGCTGTGCTCGAGAAACGCCTGCTGGATCGGGTGGAGCTTGTCGTCGGATGCGAGCCCTTCGACCGTGAGCACTTCACCGCCGGTCGCTTCGACGGCGAGCGTTGTGCACGAGTAGACGTTCTTGCCGTTCAGGACGACCGTGCACGCGCCGCACTGGAGGCGGTCGCATCCCATCTTCGTCCCGGTGAGCTTCAGATCCTCGCGCAGGAACTGCAGCAGCGTCGTGCGATTCGGAATCTCTTTCCGGTACGCAACGCCGTTGACCTTCAGCGACACGATCGAATGCCGGGGATCCGGTTCGACCGCATCGGGTAACTGCGCTTCGGTGACGGCTGGAATGAGTGCTGAGGAAAGAGCTCCGGTCGCAATCGCGCTGCCTTTGAGAAAGGCGCGGCGCGATACGGATCCTTCGGGTTTGTCCCGGTCTTCATGTGCCACTGCGCACCCCCATCAGGGCGATCCAGGCGATCTAGTAGTCCGTGGCGCGACGACCCGGCGGGCAGGCCGAGCCTGCGCGGTCGGAGCTTACTACAGTCCCGGCACTTCGGTTAGGATTGCGGCCGACCGACATGGCGCGGATTTCCGTAAGAGTGAACGGCACGACGCACACCGTCGATACCGATCCGACCACGCCGCTGCTGTACGTGCTTCGCAACGATCTCGACCAGCACGGCCCCCGGTTCGGCTGCGGCCTGGCTCAGTGCGGCGCCTGCACGGTCATCGTGGACGGCAACACCGTCCGGTCCTGCACGGTTCCGGTCTCGACGATGGCCAATAAGAACGTCCAGACGCTGGACGGCCTTGGGACGGTCGAGAAGCCTCACCCGCTTCAGGCCGCGTTCATCGCCGAGCAGGCGGCGCAATGCGGCTACTGCATGAATGGCATTCTGATGACCGCCAAGGTTCTCCTCGACAAGAACCCGAATCCGACGGATGCCGACATCAGGCGCGCGCTCGATCCGGTCCTGTGCCGCTGCGGCAGCCACCTCCGCGTGATTCGAGCGATCAAACGCGCCGCGGCCGCCCGACTTTAACCACGAAGATCACGAAAATCACGAAGGTCACGATGACTTTTTAAATTTCGTGGTCTTCGTTGTCTTCGTGACCATCGTGGTTAACGCGATCACGAAACTGCGTATCCAGCGCGTGTCGCGCTTTTCGACACACCCTTAGCGGTCCTCCGAACCCCCGCAGCCCCCGACGCTTAGCGCGGACAGTCCTCGCATCCTGCCGGCGGTACCCCCTTTGCGCACTCTAGACGGTTCGGAACGCTTTCCCCAAGGAGGACTCATGCCCGCGAAACGCTCGACACGCTTCACCGTGAAGCACTTCGCGAAGCAGGTCACGAAGCACTTCGCGATGAAGAACTTCGGGATGAAACACTTCACGGTCAACCGTCCGATGGCTATCGGCATCATCGTCGTGTGCATCTTCGGGACGGCCATGCTGATCGTCGCTCGCAGCTCCGAGCCGACCAGCGCAGCGTCGATCGTCCCGGAACAGCCCATTGTGGCCATCGCACCGATTCAGACGCCGGTCGCAAAGGCGCAGAAGCCGTCCACGTTCGCCGCCAACCCAGCGTCCGCACAGGGGTCGGGAGCCGTCCCGGGTGCGGAACTCGCGACAATCGAAGGCTGCCTGGTTCAGGACGCGAACCAGTTCCAGCTGAGGAACACGTCGGGTGAGGACGCGCCGAAGGGGCGCAGCTGGAAGTCCGGATTCCTTCACAGAAGCTCGAAAACCGTCGACGTCGTCGACCAGAGCCGCCGAATGAACCTGGCGAGACACGTTGGCGAGCGCGTCACCATCACCGGTCTGCTCGACGACCGCGAGCTCCAGGGAACCGCCCTGAAGCGGGTCGCCGAGTCCTGCAGCTAACACCCGGTCACCTGCCGTCCACGGTTAGCCGTCTCCCGTCACGCCACGGACGGGACGGTTGACGTGGACGGTAGACGTGCGATCTGGCTCTTGCGTCGCGGCTCGGCTCGTGACAATCTTCCACCCCTGTTGAAGGCCGACCTGAAGGTCGGCCTCTACGTACCGTACGTAGAGGCCTCTACGTACGGCGTAGAGGCGACCTTTAGGTCCGCCTTCACCTTCGAAAGCGAGGGTGGAGAGATGAGGCAGCTGGCGCGGAATCGCACGGTCGTCATCGGTGCGAGTGTGCTCGCACTCCTGGTCGTACTCGGCGTCACCCAGACAATTCTCGACAGGACGGCGGAGGCGCAGAACAGCGGCGCGGTCCAGGCGCCACGCTTCGAAGTCGATCCGCTGTGGCCCAAGCCGATGCCGAATCACTGGGTGCTCGGACAGACGATCGGCGTCTGGGTTGATACCGACGATCACATCTGGATCGTGCATCGCAGTTCCGCGACGCTGGCCGATCAGGAAAAGGGGATCGAGAAGAAGACCGCTGAGTTGTGCTGCGCGGGCGCGCCGCCCGTTCTCGAGTTCGACCAGGCCGGCAATCTGCTGCGGCACTGGGGCGGACCGGGACAGGGTTACGAGTGGCCTGACGGCAATCACGGCATCTTCATCGATCACAAGGGCAACGTCTGGATCGGCGGCAACGGTGGCCCCGACTCGCACATCCTGAAGTTCACCAAGGACGGGAAGTTCCTGCTGCAGGTTGGCAAGAAGGGCGCGCGCCGTAAGGCGAGCGCGGGCGCCGGCAATCAGGAAGGACAGGTGGCGGGCTTCGTCGGCGGCAGCAACGATCAGGTGAGCTTCGGGCGCGTCGCGAAGATCTTCGTCGACGCGAAAGCCAATGAGGCGTACGTCGCGGACGGCTATCTCAATAAGCGCGTCGCCGTGCTCGACGCCGACACCGGCAAGATGAAACGGTGGTGGGGCGCGTACGGCAACAAGCCGGACGACACGCCACTGCCTCCGTATGATCCCGCTGCGAAACCGGCGCAGCAGTTCTACAACCCGGTGCACTGCGCCGACATGTCGAACGATCGCTTCGTCTATGTCTGCGATCGAGTCGGCGATCGCCTGCAGGTGTTCACGCCCGAAGGCAAGTTCGTCAAGGAAGCGTGGTTTGCGAAGAGCACCAAGGGCTCGGGCGCCGTGTGGGACGTCGCGTTCTCGAAGGACCCGCAGCAGAAGTACATCTTCATGGCCGACGGCATGAACGATATCGTGCGCATCGTCGATCGCCAGACGCTGAAAGAACTCACGTCGTTCGGCGACGGGGGACGGCAGCCCGGACAGTTCTACGGGGTGCACAGCATCGCGACCGATTCCAAGGGCAACATCTACACGACGGAGACGTGGGAAGGAAAACGTCTCCAGAGATTCGTGTACAAGGGCATGGGCCCGGTCAACAAGCAGCATCAAGGCGTCATCTGGCCTGGATCAAACGCAACCAAGTAGAAGGAGGCGGACGTGCGGAAGCTGACGCGCAATCGGAGCCTCGTGGCCGGCGCGAGCGTGGTCGCGCTGCTGGTCGTAATGGGTATCTCGCAGTTCGTGCTCGAACGCACCGCGGCTGCGCAGAACAAGGGCGCCGTTCAGGCACCGCGCTTCGAGGTGGATCCGCTCTGGCCGAAACCGCTGCCCAACCACTGGATCCTCGGCTCGACGATCGGCGTGTGGGTCGATACCGACGATCACGTCTGGATCATCCATCGGAGCACCGCCACGCTTGGCAACAACGAGAAGACGCTGGAGACCAAGCAGGGTGAATGCTGCGCCGGCGCGCCGCCGGTGCTCGAGTTCGACCAGGAAGGAAACCTGCTGCGCCACTGGGGCGGGCCAGGCCAGGGATACGAATGGCCTGACTCCAACCACGGCATCTTCATCGACTACAAAGGCAACGTCTGGGTCGGCGGCAACGGCGGCCCCGACTCGCACATCCTGAAGTTCACCAAGGACGGCAAGTTCCTGCTGCAGGTCGGCAAGAAAGGCGCGCGCCGCAAGGAAGGCGCGGCGCAGGGCAATCAGGAAGGGCAAGTTGCCGGCTTCGTTGGCGGCAGCAACGATCAGGTGAGCTTCGGCCGCGTCGCGAAGATCTTCGTCGACCAGAAAGCGAACGAAGCCTACATCGCCGATGGCTACCTGAATAAGCGTGTCGCGGTGCTCGACGCCGACACGGGCAAGATGAAGCGGTGGTGGGGCGCGTACGGGAACAAACCGGACGACACGCCGCTTCCTCCGTATAACCCCGCGAACCCTCCCGCGCAGCAGTTCTACAACCCGGTCCACTGCGCTGACATGTCCGTTGATCGGATGATCTACGTATGCGACCGCGTCGGCGATCGGCTGCAGGTCTTCACGCCGGAAGGGAAGTTCGTGAAGGAGCAGTGGTACGAGAAGAACACGCTGAATGCCGGTTCGGTGTGGGATATCGCGTTTTCGAAGGACGCGCAGCAGAAGTACATCTTCATGGCGGACGGCGTGAACGAGAAGGTGAAGATCATCGATCGCCAGACGCTGGAAGAACTGACGACCTTCGGAGACGGTGGGCGGTACCCAGGCCAGTTCTACGGCGTGCACAGCATCGCTATTGATTCGAAGGGGAACCTGTACACGACGGAGACATACGAAGGAAAACGCATCCAGCGATTCCTGTACAAAGGGCTGGCGCCGATCACCAAGAAGGATCAGGGCGTCGTCTGGCCACGATCCACCAAATAGCCCTTATGAAGCGCGTCGCCGCGCTCCTCGTCGTTCTCGTCCTCCTGCCGGCGACGCGCATTTCCGCTCACGACATCCCGCGGGATGTCACCGTCCAGGCCTTCGCGAAACCCGAAGGCCAGAGTTTCAAACTGCTCGTCCGCGTGCCGCTCAAGGCCATCATGGACATCGAGTTTCCTCGGAAGGAGCGCGATTTCGTAGACCTCGAGCGCGTCGATCAGTCGCTGCGTGACGCGTCGATGATCTGGCTGGCGCGGAAAATTGAGCTTCTCGAAGACGACACGGCGTTACCCGAGCCGAAAATTCTCTCCACGCGAATCGCGCTCGAATCGGACCGCTCGTTCGCCTCCTACGAGGAGGCGCTGGCGCACGTCACGGGTCCGGCGCTCCGCAATGACGTGTCCATCTTCTGGGAGCAGGGGTTGCTCGACGTCCTGTTCGAGTATCCGATTCGCTCCGACCGATCGCACTTCTCGATCCACATGGCGTTCGATCGGCTGGGCATCCGCGTCGTGACGGCGCTTCGCTTCATGCCGCCAGGCGGCGTCGTGCGCGCGTATGAGCTCGAGGGCGATGCGGGGCTGGTGCCATTGGACCCGCGCTGGACCCAGGCGGTGCTGCGCTTCGTGAAGCTCGGGTTCTTCCACATTCTCGACGGCACGGATCACCTGCTGTTCCTCTTCTGCCTCGTGATCCCGTTCCGGCGAATCTGGACGCTCGTGCCGATCGTCACGGCCTTCACGGTCGCGCACTCGATCACGTTGATCGCGGCGGCGTACAACTACGCACCCGGCGCACTCTGGTTTCCGCCGCTCATCGAAACGCTGATCGCGACGTCGATCGTCTACATGGCGCTCGAAAACATCGCGATCGACTCGCCGCGCCGGCGGTGGCTGATTACGTTCCTCTTCGGCCTCGTGCACGGCTTTGGTTTCTCGTTCGGGCTGCAGCACACGCTGCAGTTCGCGGGGTCGCACCTGTTGACGTCGCTGTTGTCGTTCAACGTCGGCGTCGAGCTCGGTCAGTTGCTGGTCCTGGTGCTGATGGTGCCCGCGCTCGGCCTGCTGTTCCGCTACATCGTGGCCGAGCGCATGGGCACCGTCATCCTCTCCGCCATCGTTGCGCATACCGCGTGGCACTGGATGACGGATCGCTACGCCCTGTTGCAGCAATTTCCATGGCCGGAAGTCACGGCAGCGGATGCAGCGAGCGCGATTCGATGGCTGATGCTGGCGATTGTGCTGGTCGCGGGCGCCTACCTGCTGGGACGGGCAGCAGCATCGGCACATGCGTCCGATACTCCTCGTACGCCCGGCCGTGTTCCGAAATCAGGTCCCGCTCTTCGAACTGAATCGCCAGAATGATGTAAGCCGTCGTCGCGATCGCGAACACGAGACGCGCCAGCGTCATCGTGGGCGTCATCCAGAACGCGAGCAGGAATCCGAAATACAACGGGTGGCGCACATACCGGTACGGGGCCGGCATGCGGAAGCCCACAGGCGTATACGGCACATCTTTGACAAGCTCGGGGTCTGGTCGCGCGCGCAGACGATCGTGTTCGCGGGGGATCGTGGGTTTCAGTAAATCCAAAACCCAAATCCCAAATCAAAAGCGACGGTCACAGAGACTCGGAGACACAGAGAACAAGATTTCCTCTGAGTCTCTGCGTCTCTGCGGCTCGTAGTCGGGTTTTTGGATTGGCGCTTGGGATTTGGGGCTTGAGATTTGGGATTTCGGCGGCGACGCGCACGCGCGGATCGCAGCGCGTGCGGGCTGTTGGCCTCGAGCACCACGCGCGCACCGGAGTACTGGGAGATGTTCACGGAGTGCGCCGCCGGCATCAAGTCGAAGATCTCGATGCTGTCGAAGGAGATAGCCGCAGAGACTCAGAGACGCAGAGAAAATCTCATTACTCTGAGTCTCTGTGTCTCTGAGGCTCGTGAAGTGACTTACGTGTTGCCGGTCCTGACGTACTTATTGAACCAGTCGACCGTGCTCTTCCATGAGGCGTCGGCCGCTGCCTTGTTGTAGCGCTCCGGCGTCGCATCGTTGTTGAACCCGTGCACGGCCCCCTCGTAGATGTGCCCTTCGTGCGGGACACCTGCCGCGGCCAGCTGCTTGTCGTAGTCCGGCCATGTCATCGCAAGCCGCGTATCGAGCGCGCCGTGATGCACGAGCACGGCCGCCTTGATCTTCGCGACGTCCGCTGCCATGTGCGGCGCACCGTAGTACGGCGCCACCGCCGCGATGTCTGCGCCCAGGCGAACGGCGAGCGTATTGGCGATGCCGCCGCCGAAGCAGAAGCCGGTCGCGCCGATCTTCCCTGTGCTGTCCGGCCGGTTCTTCAGCCAGTACGCCGCTGCGACAAAGTCCTCGGTCATCTTGTTGCGGTCGACTTTGCCGAACAGCGCACCGCCCTTCTCGTCATCACCCGGGTAGCCGCCGACCGAGGTCAGGCCGTCGGGCGCAAACGCCATGAAATTCAGCAGCGCGAAGCGGCGCGCGACGTCTTCCATGTGCGGGTTCAGGCCGCGGTTCTCGTGCACGATCAGCACGCCCGGCAGCTTGTTGTTCCCCGCGCTCGCCGGCCGCGCCAGATATCCCTTGATGGTGCCGTTGCCCATTGGCGACTGCACGGTCTCGTAGCCGGTCTTGAGGCGGGCGTCCGTCTTGCTGACCTGCTGCGCCGCCGCGTAGTCCGGCATCAGCATGTCGATGATGGTCCCGGCCGCCAGGCCACCCACGGCGAACTTCTTGGCACCCTCGAAGAACTCACGACGGCTGATGTGCCCGTGAATGAACTCGTTATAGAGCTGCACGGCTTCGATCGGCAGCTTCGGTTTTCTCGGTTCCATCTCGCTCTCCTCTTGAAATGTCTCGAGTGTTGCCGGCGATGCGGGCCTGCCTCGCCGACGCGCCGAAGGCGCGAAGGCGGGACGCCGCGGAGCGGCGAAGGCGGAAAGAATACATCAAACCGTTGACAACCGGGTGGGTCGGGCCATAATTCGCATGCCCGAGTCGGAGCATCTGCCGGAGATTCATATATGCCGAAATTCCCGTCGCGTCTGTCCGCAGCGCTCGTCGCCGTACTGGGTGCCAGTGTCCCGCTCGTCGCCCAGTACAAGATGACCGTCAATGCGGATCGCCTGATCAACTCCCAGAGCGAGCCGCAGAACTGGTTGATGATGAATGGCGATTACGGGTCCACGCGCTACTCGAAGCTGTCGCAGATCAATCGCGAGAACGTCAAGAACCTCAGGATGGTGTGGGCGCTCGCCCTCGGCGGCATGCAGGACGTGGGACAGAACGGTCCCGAAAACGAAGTCAACCCGCTCATCGACAACGGGTTCATGTACACGACCGACGGGTGGGGAACCATTTACAAGATCGACGCGCGCGACAACACGAAGGGCTCATTCGCGTGGGTGGCGGATCCGGGCGTGAAACATCAGGGGAACCCGCCGCGCACGCGCGGCATCGCGCTGTGGGAAGACCTGGTGCTCGCCAACATCCCCGATGGCCGCGTCATCGCCGTCAATCGCGACACCGGCGAGATCGTCTGGGACAAGATGATCGCGAAGACGGACGAATTCGGCAGCCGGGAGCGATTCTTCGCGGCGCCGATCACGGCCGACGGCAAGGTCATCATCGCCAACGGCGCCGGCGACGGAAAGACGCGCGGCTGGATTGCGGCGCTCGAGGCCCGCACGGGGAAAGAACTCTGGCGCTGGTACGCGATTCCAAAACCCGGAGACCCGGGAAGCGAAACGTGGAAAGACAAGAACAGCGCGTGGAAGACCGGCGGCGCAGGTCTCTGGCAGACGGGATCGTACGATCCCGCAACGAAGCTGACGATCTGGGGCACCGGCAATCCGATTCCGCAGTACGACCCGCAGGCACGCCCGGGTGACAACCTCTACACGAATACAGCCGTCGCGCTGAATATCGACACGGGCAAGCTCGCCTGGTATTTCCAGTACACGCCGAACGACTCGTGGGATTATGACGAAGTCGGCATCCACATGCTGTATGACACGCTCATTGACGGCGCGATGCGGAAGGTCGTCGGCCACTTCGCACGCAATGGCTTCTACTACACCCTCGACAGAACGAATGGCAAGTTCATCAAGGGCACGCAGTACGTCAACGATTTGAACTGGACGAAGGGACTCAATCCGAAGACGGGGCTGCCGGTTGAATACGACCCGAAGCTCGACGTGCAGGTCTACAACCCTGCGGCGCGCGCGTTGCGCGGCGACGGCAGCAAGCGTACCTGTCCGACGTGGCACGGTGGCATCGCGCACCAGCCGACCGCATTCAACCCGGTCAAGAACATCGCGTACGGCGTCGGCATCGAAGGATGCTTCTCGACCAACGGCGCTGCGGTGGCTTTTCTCTCGGAGAACGGCGGCATCGACGACAAGAAGAGCGAGAAGCGCACGTTCAGCAGCGACCTCTACTACGGCGCGGTGACGGCGTTCGACACCGTCAAGCACAAGGTGATCGCCAAGGCGGTGACCGATATCGAGATTCGCTCCGGCGCCATTGATACCGCGGGCGGCCTGGTGTTCACGGCACTGCAGGACGGCTGGGTCGTGGCCTACAACGACGAGACGCTCGAGGAGCTCTGGCGCTTCAACGTCGGCACAGCGCTGAAGGGCTCGCCGGTGACATACGCGATCGGCCCGAAGCAGTACCTCGCCGTACAGGCCGGTGGACGGCATCTGCATCCGGTGAAGTTCGACGGCTTCCAGGATGCGAGCTATATGTTTGTCTTCGCGCTGAACTAGGTGGCAGGAGGCAGGTGGCAGGGCGCAGGAGGAGGCAGGTCCTGCGACCTCCTGCCACCTGCCCACTGCCACCTGCCACCTAGTTGAGGTCTTTACACACCTCAGTATCCTCACCCCAGAACTCCACGCACTTGGCGTGATCCATGGGGCCCTTACCGACGACGCGCGCCATCAGGAAGTCGACGATGAGATCGACCTCGCGCTGCTGCAGGGTGGCGGGTGGATCCGGCATCCGGGTCGCGTACGACTTCAGGTCCGCCTGCGTCTTGCCGTAACAGCGGCCATCGCTGTACGCGAACTTGTCGAACGCCGGCATCTGTGAATTCAGCCGGCCGCATTTGATCGTCATCACCAGACCGGCGCGGGGGAGCTTGGTCTCGCGGAGGTTCGCGCCATCGGGCATCTGATTGTC
>JACXTT010001169.1_pt1 | contig 44405 bp, 32 predicted proteins | sample 9270951 | NCBI WGS metagenome assembly JACXTT01 (sample SAMN15532306, study PRJNA645909) | rock metagenome | isolation source: weathered quartz diorite | place: Puerto Rico | collected 2017-06-21
CAGCGATGAATATGCCACCGGCCGAGTACGAAGCGCTAAAAAGCGGGACTGCCTGAGAAAGTGTCCAGGATTACTTGACCACAACACTCGCAGCCCCCGAAGGGGGATGTGAAACGGCTGTTGGGCTCAAAGGCCAAAGCGGCAAAAACCAGCAGCCACCGGCGAGACGTAAGCCAAGCCTTTGGCCCGAAGCACCAACACCGCAGGCCAAGTGAAGAACATAAGCAAGGGCTACAGCCCAAGGCAGCCAGCCGAAGCCACGGCCATCCTAAAACTCCCCATGTAGCCTGATCCCAAAGAATTTCGCCGGCCCCCGATCCCGGTTATAACCAGGATTCCGGATGTACTGAAAATCCGGACTGATGCTCAGGTACTTCACCGGCTGAAAGCTGTAGTAGATCTCAAACACCTGCTCCGGCCCATACCGCAACGTCCCATCCCCCAGGAACGCCCCCTGCCCGCCTGCAGCCAGGTAAGACCGGTGCGGTGAACCCAACATGTTCACCGCCACCGCCAGCCCCACCGCATCCTTCGGCCGCCCCCAGGCGTTGCCGTTCAGGATGCCGCCGGCGGAAACCTGCCGGCCGATTTCCGTGAAGGCATAGGTCTCGGTCTTGTCGTCCGACCAGTTGGCCCGCGCGAAGACGCCGAGTGACTCGTTGACCCGCTGCACCAGCGTCAGCCCAACGCCCATCTTCGCGTGTTCTCTGCGTACATCGGCCACGTCCGGCGTCGTGCCGTTGGCCGCGCCAAACTGCATGGCATCGTTGAAGCGGCCCATCTTCGCCTTGTTGCGCCAGAGCAGCAGCCGCGCCAAACCGGGCTGGCCGCCCAGGCTGTAGCGCTTCTCCAGTTCGAGGATGTCGCCGTAGTGCTCGAACATCCGCGTATCGAGCTGCAGTCCGTTGGACTCGACCGGCTGCAGGAAGCGGCCCAGCCGAACGGACCAACTGTCGCCGATGTATTCGAGCGAGACGCCCCAGTTGTAGCCACGCGCATCGGCGGGATAGTCGAACGAGCCGTGCGTCATGAACGACCAGTTCATGAATTGCGTGCGCGGGTCGGAGCCGAATTCGTTCTGGTCGAAGATGTCCAGCACGCCGAAATTGCCGGCGGTCAGCACCACGCGGCGCTTGTCCACGGTGCCGGCGAACTGGTTGAAATCCGACTCCAGTTCTTCGGTCCCGCCGCCCAGACCCCACGTCTGCCGCACGAACGCGCGGGCGCGGTAGAACACCGGATTGGTGCTCGACACCTTGGCCAGTTCGCCATTGGGCAGGCCACCGAGGCCGTGCAACTCGGAGAACGGCACGCCCTGCGTGACTTCCGGGTTGAAGTGGAACTCCGCGCCCTGCCACAGCCGCACGCCCAGATCGAGCGTGGCGCTGAACGAATAGCTCTTCGCGCGTTCGGTGGTCAGGCTGTTAGGGCCGGAGTAGGCCGCGCCAAACGACGGCTTGCGCTGCCAGACATAGGTGGTCTGCCCGTGGACCGCGAAACGGTCGGCAAACTCCGGCGACACCTCGTAGCGGTCCGGCGGCTGGCCGGCATTCTGCGCGGCGGCCGGCACGATGCCGGCCAGCGCCAGCCAGGCAACGGCCAGGCAGCGGGCAAAGAATGGGCGTGGCCGCGCGGGCGCGGGCCGAAACGGATGAAGGCGCATGGGAAGGACGGACAACAAGACAGGCCGCAAACCGGCCCGGGCGGGCACGTGGCCCACTGGCGGACGAAGCATAGCCAAGCGGCCATGACATGTCCACCGCACCTTATTGCAACGCAGCAACCGCCCGGCGCGATGACAGCGCGACCAACGTGCAACCGCTGGCGCGCGGTTGGTGCTCGGTTGGCGCAGGGCGATTTGTAACGGCCCTTGATTTAATTAACTCAAAAATTAATATGAAGGGCATCCACCGTCAGGGATCCGTGATGCCGAATCGCCCTCGCACGCCGACCGCCGACCGGTCCTGGGCGTCGGACGCCCCGCAAGGCGCCGACACCCCGGCGCGCCGCCCCGGTCGTCCTGCGGCCGGTGGTGCCGGCCAGCGCGGCCAGTTGATCGACGCGGCCACGGAACTGTTCGCGCGCCAGGGCGTGGCCGGCACGTCGATCAAGGCGATTGCCGTCCTCGCGGGCGTGACGCCGGCCCTCGTCCACTACTATTTCAAGGACCGCGACCAGTTGCTCGACGCCGTCGTGGACGAGCGCCTGCAGCCCCTGGTCGAGCAGGTGTTCTCGCCCGCAGCGGCGGACGGCGGCGGCGCGGCCGCCCTGCTGACCGGCATTGCGAGCCGGCTGATCCGGGTGGCCGCCGCCACGCCGTGGTTCCCGGGACTGTGGATCCGCGAGATCGTCAGCGTCGACGGCCTGCTGCGCGAGCGTGTGCTGGGCCGGATCGCTCTTCGGCGCGCCGGCGCCGTGATCGGCGCGCTCACCCAGGCCCGCGCGCGCGGCGAGCTGAGTCCGGCGCTGGAGCCGCCGCTGCTGATCGTCTCGATGATCGGCCTCGCGCTGCTGCCACTGGCAACCACGCACATCTGGCAGCGCTTGCCGGGCGCCGAAGCCATCGATACCGAGACGCTCGTGCGTCACGTCAGCGCCCTGCTCGCGCATGGCCTCTCCCCGCCTGCCGCATGATCCGCAACGTGACCCATCCCTGGCCTCATCCCTCGCCCACCCTACCGCATGGAGTTTCCATGTCCGACACCGCCCTGACCTATCCAACGCGCCTTGCACCGTGGCTGGCCCTGCTCGGCGCCGTAGCGCTGGCTGGCTGCGGCAAGGAGTCGCCCACTACCTGGCAGGGCTATGTCGAAGGGGAATTCGTCAGCGTGGCCTCGCCATTCGCGGGCCGGCTGGAGCGCCTGTCCGTGCAGCGCGGCCAGCAGGTCGCGGACGGCGCGCCACTCTTCGTGCTGGAATCCGACGACGAGCGCGCGGCGCGGCAACAGGCGGCAGAACAATTGCGCGCGGCCGAGGCGCAACTGGCCGACCTGAAGACCGGCAAGCGGCCGGTCGAAATCGATGTGAGTCGCGCGCAACTGGCGCAGGCCCAGGCTGCGGCCACGCGCAGCGCGGCGCAGGCCACGCGCGACGAGGCCCAGTACCGCATCGGCGGCATCTCGCAGGCGCAGTTGGACGAGAGCCGTGCCACGGCGCAAGCCGATGCCGCGCGCGTGCGGGAGCTGCAACGCGATATCGACGTGGCGCGCCTGCCCGGCCGCGCCGCGCAGCAGGCCGCCCAGGCCGCCCAGGTAGAGGCCGCGCGCGCCGCGCTGGCCCAGGCGGAATGGAAGCTCTCGCGCAAGACCGTGGCCACCACGCAGGCCGGCCTGGTCTACGACACGCCCTATCGCCCCGGCGAATGGGTGCCGGCCGGCAGCCCGGTCGTGCGCATGCTGCCACCCGCCAACATCAAGGTGCGCTTCTACGTGCCGGAGGAAACGGTCGGCGCGCTGCGCAACGGCCAGGCCGTGCAGATGCGCTGCGACGGCTGCGCGGCGCCGGTGCCGCTGACGATCACCTACGTCTCCGCGCAGGCCGAATACACACCCCCGGTCATCTACAGCAACGAGACGAGACGCAAACTCGTGTTCCTGGTCGAAGCGCGCCCCGGCGCCCCCGATGCGCCGCGCCTGCATCCGGGCCAGCCGGTGGAGGTGCGCAAGCCATGACCGCCGCCAACGGCAACAACAAGGCCGACATGCCGGCCATCGACGTGCGCGGGATCAACAAGCATTTCGGCAACAAGCACGTCGTCAACGACCTGAGCCTGCAGGTCGCGCACGGAGAAATTTTCGGCTTTCTCGGCCCCAACGGCAGTGGCAAGACCACCTCCATCCGCATGATGTGCGGCTTGCTGACACCGGACTCCGGCACGGGCACTTGCCTGGGCTATGACATCCTGCGCGAGTCCGCCGAGATCAAGCGGCGAGTCGGCTATATGACGCAGAAGTTCTCGTACTGGGACGACCTGTCAATCCGCGAGAACCTCGACTTCGTCGCCCGCGTGTACGGCATGTCCAACCGCCGCGAGGCCGTGGACCGCGCACTGGAAGATCTGGGGCTGGCGAGCCGCGCCACGCAACTGGCCGGCTCGCTCTCCGGCGGCTGGAAGCAGCGCCTCGCGCTGGCCGCATGCCTGCTGCACGAGCCGCAACTGCTGCTGCTCGACGAACCGACCGCCGGCGTCGACCCCGCGGCCCGGCGCGACTTCTGGGAACAGTTGCATCAACTGGCCGCGCGCGGCATCTCGGTGCTCGTCAGCACGCACTACATGGACGAGGCCGAGCGCTGCCACAAGCTCGCCTACATCGCCTACGGCAAGCTGCTGGCGCAGGGCACCGCCGAGGAGATCGTCGCCGGCCAGCAGCTCGCCACGTGGAGCGTCGAGGGCGACGACCTGGCCGGACTGTCCGAGCAGTTGCGCGGCGCGCCCGGTGTCGAGCAGACCGTCGTGTTCGGCAGCGTCCTGCACGTGACCGGCCGCGATGCCGCGCTACTGGCGGCAACCGTTGCGCAGGTGGCCGGCCTCGGCCGGCGCGTGGCGCAAACGGATACCAGCCTCGAAGACGCATTCATCCACCTGATGCGCAGCGCGGAAGACAACGTGACGGGCGCCGCCGACGCGGCCCGGCGCGGGAAGGAGCAGCCATGACGAGCCTGCGCCTTCCGTTCTCGTGGCAGCGCTGGTGGAGCATCGTCCTCAAGGAGTTCCTGCAGTTGCGCCGCGACCGCGTAACGTTCGCCATGATCGTCGGCATTCCGATCATGCAACTGCTGCTGTTCGGCTTTGCCATCAACACCGATCCACGTCATCTGACCACGGCCGTGATCGCCGCCGACCAGAGCGAGTTCACGCGCACCTTCGTGGCCGGCATGCAGAATTCCACCTATTTCCGCGTGATCGGCACGCTGCCCGACGAGGCCGCGGGCCGCGAGGCGCTCATGCGTGGCGACGTGCAGTTCGTGGTCAGCATTCCGCCGGACTTCACGCGCCGGCTGCTGCGCGGCGAACGCCCGGCGCTGCTGGTGGAGGCCGACGCGACCGATCCGTCTGCCACCAGCGCCGCCGTGGCCGCGCTGGCGCAACTGCCCTACAGCGTGGCGGACGCCGACCTTAAAGGCGCGCTCGCGCCGCTGGCGGGCGGCAAGGCGCCGTTCGATGTCCAGGTGCACCGCCTCTACAACCCCGAGGGCATCACGCAATACAACATCATCCCGGGCCTGATGGGCGTGATCCTGACGATGACGATGGTGATGATGACGGGCCTTGCCATGACGCGCGAACGCGAGCGGGGCACGATGGAAAACCTGCTCGCCACGCCGGTGCGGCCGATCGAGGTGATGACCGGCAAGATCGTGCCGTACATCTTCATCGGCCTGATCCAGTCGACCATCATCCTGCTGGCGGCGCGCTGGATATTCCAGGTGCCGTTCGTCGGCTCGGTGCTGGCGGTCTATCTTGCCTCGCTGCTGTTCATCGCGGCCAACCTGACGGTGGGCATCACGCTGTCGTCGCTGGCGCAGAACCAGTTGCAGGCGGTGCAACTGACGTTCTTCTACTTCCTGCCCAATATCCTGCTGTCCGGCTTCATGTTCCCGTTCCAGGGCATGCCGGGTTGGGCGCAGGCCATCGGCAACGTGCTGCCGATGACGTACTTCCACCGGCTGATCCGCGGCATCCTGCTCAAGGGCAACGGCTGGACCGAGCTGTGGCCCAGCGTCTGGCCCATGATGCTGTTCACGGTCGTCGTGATGACCATTGCAGTGCGCTTCTACCGGCGCACGCTCGACTGAAGGGAGGCCGCCATGCGATCGTGTGTGCTCCACCGCTTCCTGCCATGCCTGGCCGCCGCGCCGGTCCTGCTTGTTGCCGGCTGCGCGGTCGGCCCTGACTTTCAAGCGCCGCCCGCGCCCGCCGACGTCACCTACACGGCCAGCCCCCAACCGACGCGGACCGTCGCCGCAGACATGCCCGGCGACCTTCCCAATGGCCACGCGCAGACGCTGGACACGGCCGCCGACGTGCCGGCGCAATGGTGGAGGCTGTTTCGCAGCCCGGCGCTCGACGAGACGATCCGCGCGGCGCTCACCGCCAGCCCGACGCTCGCACAAGCGCAGGCGCGGCTGCGCGAGGCGCAGGAGAATCTCGCCGCACGCACCGGCGCCACGCGCTGGCCGAGCGTGGACGCCAAGCTCAACGCCACGCGCCAGCAGGTTAACTTTGAGTCGCTCGGCATCACCGCCATCCCCAGCCCCGGCCCGTTCACGCTGTATGGCGCGACGGTCCAGGTGTCCTATGCGCTCGATCTGTTCGGCGACCAGCGGCGCGAGCTGGAAGGCCTGCAGGCGGCCGTCGACTACCAGCGCTATGAACTGGAGGCCGCGCGGCTGACGCTGGCCGCCAACATCGCCACCGTCGCCATCCGCGAGGCCGGCTTGCGCGCGCAACTGGCCGACGCGGTGGCGATGGCCGACGCGCAGCAGCGCCAGCTCGGCATCATGGAAGCGCGGCTCGCGCGCGGCGGTGTCGCACGCGTCGACGTGCAGCGCCAGCGCGCCGAACTGGCGCAGACGCAGGTGCTGATCCCAGGGTTGTCGCAGCAACTGGACGCCACGCGCCATCAACTGGCGGTCTACACGGGACAGCCGCCGGCCAGCGCCGCCCTGCCCGAGTTCCGGCTCGACGACCTGCACCTGCCCGAGACGCTGCCGCTCAACCTGCCGTCCACGCTCGCGCAGCGGCGACCGGACATCCGCGCGGCCCAGGCGCTGCTGCACCAGGCCTCGGCCAACATCGGCGTGGCCACGGCGAACCTGTACCCGCAACTGACGCTGACGGCCAGCGGCGGCTCGCAGGCACTGGCCGCGCGCGACCTGTTCCAGAGCCTGAACGTGTGGAGCCTGGCCGCCGGACTGGTGCAGCCCGTGTTCCGCGGCGGTGAGCTGATGGCGCGCAAGCGGGCCGCCGAGGCCGCCTACGAGCAATCGCTGGCGGCCTACCAACAGGCCGTGTTGCAGGGACTGCAGAATGTGGCCGACACGCTGCGCGCGCTGGAGGCCGACGCCGGCACGCTGCAGGCCCGCGCCGACAATGCGCGGCAGGCCAGCGCCACGCTGGAGATCGTCTCGGCACAGTACCGCCTGGGCGGCGTCAGCCAGTTGGCGGTACTCGACGCCCAACGCCAGTCGCGGCAGGCATCGCTGGACCTGGCGCAGGCGACGGCGAGCCGGCTGGCCGATTCGGCGGCGCTGCTGCAGGCGCTCGGCGGCGGGTGGTGGCAGGAGGAGGAAACGCAACGCGGCGCGGCCGCTGCCGCACCGCGCTGATCCTGAGGCTTGGAGACGCCGAAGCGTGAGGGCCGCCCTTCGGCGAAATCGGATGCGCGACGCTCAGCGTCCCGTATCGTAGGGCGAGGAGCGGCCGAGTCCGCCGGCACCGTAGCCGTCGTCGCGGCCTCCGAAGCCCTTCGGCCTCAGACCAAAGCTGCTGGTCGGCGCCTGGGTATCGTCGGCGGGCCGCAGCGCGTACTGGTCGGCCTTCTGCGTAGGTGGCCGCGTGCCGGGACGGGTCCGGGCCGCCTCGCCCCGGGCGGACGGCGCGCTGGCGCCGGTCGTCGGCGGCGCAGCCATCGCGGCGGGAGCGGCCGCGATCATCGCCACGAGCAGCAGGGAAGAGGTCGAAAAGGCAGTCACGGAAAAAACGGCAGGCCGGGCGGCGGCGTTGATGGTCGCGAAACGCGTATTGTCGCAGTTCCGCGCCGCGCCTGCCCGGCGTTTTTCCGCGCGCCGCTCAGGCGGCGAAGCCGGCTCGCAACGCCTCGGCGGACATCGGCGCCCGGCTCAACGCACGCAGCGGCCGGACGGTGGCCGCCAGCAATGCGGCGTTGTCCGGCGCGAGCGCGCCGTCGGGCAAGTACATATTGTTCTCGAAACCAATGCGCGCGTGGCCGCCAAGCATGACGGCCGTGACCGCGCACTCGGCTTCCTGCCTGCCGAAAGCACACACGGCCCACTGCGTGCCGGACCGGTCCATGCCCGTTTCCCGCCACGCGGCCAGGAACGGCAGCAGGTCGGCCGGCGACGAGGTCTGCCCGGCCGAGTAGCGGCCGAGCACGAACAGCACCCAATGCCGCCCGTCCGGTATGGCGCCGCTGGCCCGCAGCGCAGCGTAGCGGCGAACGTCCTCGGCGTCGTACAGGATGTATTGCGCGACCACGTGCTCGCGGTGCATCCACTGGAAGAAGGCGACCGCCGCCGGTAGCGCGGCGTCGTCGGGCGCCAGCTCGCGCACCGCGACGGAGGCCGCCTCGGGCCGCAATGCCTTCACGGTGGCGATCTGCTGCGCGGGCTGATACATGCCGACGGCCTCCGTGGTCAGTTGCAGCACCAGCGCGTCGCCCACTGCCTGGCGGACTGCGGCAATCGCCGGTTCGTAGTCGGCCACTTCCAGGCTGTGCGTGCCGTCCGCGCGGCGCACATGCAGGTGAATCATCGCGGCGCCGGCGTCCAGGCACTCGCGCGCGCATTGCGCCAGCTCGCCCGGCGTCATCGGCAAGCGGGGATGATCGGTGTGGGTCTTGCGCGCGCCGTTGGGCGCAACCGCCAGCGCGAATGGGCGGCTCAGTTGGGCAGTCTCGGAAGTCATGGGGCTCCGGATCAGGCGTGCGCCGGCAGCACCGTGTTCACGGTCTGCGCAAAGCGTTCGACGATGCGGTCGATATCCGCTTCGGTGCAGATGAACGGCGGCGCGAACAGCACGTGGTCGCCCTGCACGCCGTCCACGGTGCCGCCCATCGGGTACACCAGCAGGCCGTGGTTCATGGCGGTGGACTTCAGCCGCGCGTGCGTCTTCAGCGCCGGATCCAGCGTGGCCTTGCTCGCGCGATCCGCCACGAACTCCACGCCGACGAAAAGGCCTCGGCCACGGATGTCGCCAAGGTTGGGATGGTCGCCCAGCGCTTGCGAAAGGCGTGCCCGCAGTTGCGCACCGCGTGCCAGCACATTGGCGAGCAGTCCTTCCTCGGCGATCGTGCGCTGCACGGCCAGCGCCGCCGCGCAGGCCGTGGCGTGGCCGATATAGGTATGCCCGTGCTGGAAGAAGCCGCTGCCGCCAACGATGGCATCGTAGACGCGGCGCGTGGACAGCATCGCGCCGATCGGCTGGTAGCCCGCGCCGAGGCCCTTGGCAATGGCCACGATGTCCGGCACCACGCCATCCTCCTCGCAGGCAAACAGGTAGCCCGTGCGGCCCATGCCGGACATCACCTCGTCCAGGATGAGCAGCACGCCGTATTTGTCGCAGACCGCGCGGATGCGCTTCAGGTAGTCGCCCACCGGTGGCACCGCGCCGGCAGTGGCGCCGACCACGGTCTCCGCGACGAAAGCCGCGACCGTTTCCGGTCCCAGTTCAAGGATCTTGGCCTCCAGTTCATCGGCCAGGCGTTGCGCGTACTGTGCGTCGGTCTCGCCGGCCTGCTGGTCGCGGTAGGCATAGCAGGGCGACACGTGGTGCGCCGGCACCAGCAGCGGCAGGAATGGCTCGCGCCGCCAGGCGTTGCCGCCAATCGCGAGCGCGCCCAGCGTGTTGCCGTGGTAGCTCTGCCGGCGCGCGATGAAGTGGCGGCGCTCACGCTGGCCGGTCTCAACGAAATACTGGCGCGCCAGCTTCAGCGCCGCTTCCATGGCCTCCGAGCCGCCCGAAACGAAGTACACGTGATCGAGATCGCCCGGTGCGGCCTCTGCCAGCATGGTGGCCAGCGTCTCGGAGACCTCGGTCGTGAAGAACGACGTGTGCGCGTAGGCGATGCTGTCCACCTGCGCCTTGATGGCCTCGATCACGCGCGGATGGCCGTGGCCCAGGCACGATACCGCGGCACCGCCGGAGGCATCGAGGTAATGCCGGCCCTCGCTGTCGATCAGTTCGATGCCCTTGCCCGCCACGGCCACGGGAAGCGTCTGGCGCGGATTGCGATGGAATACGTGAGTCATGATGGATGCGTGATCGTTCATCGATGGGCGAGTCGCCCGGAGGGTCAGGCGACAGTATAGGAAGGATCGCCCGCGCATTGCAACATTTGTTTCCTATTTACAAGGACAAGAAACGAACGATGAGATTGGCGATGCACCCCGCCTGACGAGGGGTTGGCCTCAACGGCGGCGCGTTTTCGGCGCTCCGGCTCCGGCACCTGTGCAACAATCGTTACAAGTCACGAACCGGAGCCCCGATGTCGCCGTCCGACAGCCTCAATCCGCCGCACACCCTGGAAGCGCTGCTGGCGCAACTGCGCACGAGCTTTCCGTCGCTCAGCGCGCAATTCCAGAGCGGCGCGCGCTACCTGCTGGACCACCCGCAGGACATTCCTATCCTGTCGATGCGCAAGGTGGCGGCCAGCGCCGGTGTGCAGCCGGCCACGCTGGTGCGTCTGTCGCAGCACCTGGGTTTTGACGGCTGGCAGGGACTGCGGGAGCTGTTCGTCGATGCGCTGCGCGCCGGGCCGCAGCCCTACGCCAAGCGCGCCCGCAAGGTGGTGCGCGAGGGCGGCTCCGGCCGCATGCTGGCGGACATGATCGAGGCGCAGCACCACAACCTCGACAGCATCGCCGACGCCAACGCGCGGACGCTGTCGCAGGCCGCCGACCTGCTCGCCGCGGCGCCCAACGTGCACATCGCGGGCTTTCGCTCCTGCTTCCCGATCGCCTTCACGTTCCACTACGTGTACCGGCTCTTCCGTCCATCGGTGCACCTGATCCGCGGCGATGCCGGCACGCTGGAGATGGAATTGCGTGCGCTGGCGGCCAAGGACGCCGTGCTGGTGGCCAGCTTCGCGCCCTACTCGCAGGAGAGCATCCGCGTGGCCGCCGCCGCGCGCGAGGCTGGTTGCAAGGTGGTTGCGCTGACGGACAGCACCGTCGCGCCGATCGCGCTGCACGCCGACTGCACGCTACTGTTCTCGGTCGAAAGCCCGTCGTTCTTCCCGTCGGTCACCGCCGGCATCGCGGTCGTGGAGGCGTTGGTCGAGCAACTGCTCGCCCGCAAGGGCAAGGGCGCCATCCGCGCACTGGAACTGGCCGAAGGTCAGCTCCACAAGACCGGCGCCTACGTGCCCGCGAGGTAGTCCGCCTGCCCGGCGCGGGCCGGGCCGTTACTCGAACGCCTCGTCGTTCGGATTGGCGTAGGCCTTCTTCAACGGCTCGCTCATCGGCAGCTCGAAGCTGATGTTCTTGGGCGGCACCGGCTTGGCGAACCACTTCGCGTAGAGCGTATTGATCTCGCCGCTCTTGAGCAGGCCGGTGATGGCGCCGTCCACCAGTTGCTTGAAGCCCGGATCGTCCTTGCGCATCATGAACGCGTAGGCCTCGAACGACTGCGGCGTGCCCACCACCGCCCATTCGGCCGGATTCGGCGCCAGCGTGCGCGCGCCGGACAGCAGCACGTCATCCATCATGAACGCAGCGACGCGACCCGACTGCAGGATCAGGAACGATTCGCCATAGTCCTTGGCACTCTGGATCGTGATGTTGGCCTTCTTCTCGTCGTTGAGCTTGCGCAGGATGCGCTCCGACGTCGTGCCCGCATTGGTCACCACGGTCTTGCCCGAGAGATCCGCGAAGTCGTGGACCGGGCTGCCCTTCTTCACCAGCAGCCGCGTGCCGGCGACGAAGAACGTGGTGGAAAACGCCACCTGCTGCTGGCGGGACTTCAGGTTGGTCGTCACGCCGCACTCCAGGTCCACGGTGCCGTTCTGCACCAGCGAAATCCGGTTCTGCGACGTCACCGGCACCATGCGGACCTGCAACGCCTGCACGCCCGCCTGGCGCTTCACCTCGTCGATCACGCGGTCGCAGATGTCCTGCGAGAAACCGATCACCTTCTGGCTGGCGTCGTAGTACGAGAACGGGATCGAGGACGTGCGGTGGCCGATGGCGATCGCCCCCGAGGACTTGATCTTGGAGAGCGTGGGGCTGGCGGCGACGTCCACAGCGGCGTTGGTGGCGCCGGTGGCCAGCAGGGCCGCGCTCAGGATGGTGAACTTCAAGGCATGCATCGTTGCTCCTTTGGGGGACGGATTGCGGCATTCGCCGGTCGCGAAGGGAATGCTAGGCCTTGAGCAACAATCGTTCCATAGTTGATAACCATGAAACAAATGATTTACACACAAAAATGGGGAGGCAAGGAGACTTTCTGGCGCAGTGCGGGCCAGATTGGGGAACGGCGCGGCGGAGGTGGTGCGGGAGGATGCCACGCGGTGCAGCGAGGGAGTTCGCTGGCCACGACTTCGGTAACGGCGTGGCCCCGCCTGTGGCGGGCTTCGGGGCGGGCCTGGAAGTGGACTTCCAGACAGGGAACGGGGTAAGGCGGGCGGTGGGCGGGCGGTAGGCGGGAAATGCCTGAGCGGCGCCTGGCCGGAAACGGCCAGGCGGTTTGCCGGCTAGCTTACTGCGTGCACTTTTCCTGGTAGAGCTTCTGCAAGTCCTTGCGGGGCGTGTCGCGCTCCAGTTCGGGGATGCTGCGACCTTGAGCCGTGTCGATGGTACCGCCGGTGGTCTTGTACTCGCGCTTGGGCGCCGTGGCGATCTGGCTCGCCAGTTCGCGGCACACCTCTTCCTGGCTGGTCTGCCCCGCGGACTGGGGCGACATGGGGTGGTAAGGGTTGGTGCCTTCCTGCACGGCGTTGCTGATGGCCTGGTTGATGGCGGCGTTGCCGCTTTCCGACGGCTGGGCGTAGACGTCGGCAAATGTCAGCGCGGCGAACGCGGCGGTGCAGGATGCGATGGCCTGGCGGCGGATCAGCATGGTGGACTCCTCCCGTGGGAATTGATAGACGGGTGCATGTTAGCGCCAAAGCGGTGTGCCGCCTATGCCTGGGCGCAAACAGGGTCCATGGCCGCCCGCCCCGGCCGGATCGTCGACGCTGGAAGCGCCGCGCCCTGCCGGTGCCATGGCCGACGCAGGCGGGCCATGCGCCGCAGGGTCCGACCGGTCAGGCCCTGGCCTCGCCTGCCGTGCAGGTTCTGGGCACGCCGAGCCACATGACGATCCCGCTCGCCAGCAGCAGCCCTGCCAGCAGGTACAGCGCGCTGTCCATGCTGCCGGTGTGCGTCTTGATCTGACCGATCACCCACGGGCTGACAATGCCGCTGGTGATGCCAATGCTACTGATGAACGCGATGCCGGATGCGGCGGCATGCACGGGCAGGTGGCTGGGCGGCAGCGCCCAGAAGATCGGCAGCGCGGCAAAGATGAGCACGGCGGCCACCGACAGGATGGCCAGCGACACGCCGAAGCTCGACGGGTGCAAGGTCAGCGCCGCCAGCGCCAGCGCGCCGCCCGCGGTGCAGGCCAGGAAGTGCCGGTGCCGCTCGCCACGCCGGTCTGAATGACGCGCGATCAGGATCAGGCCGACGGCGCCGATGGCGTTGGGAATCACCGAGTACAGGCTCACCGATACCACATCGCGAATGCCGAAGTCGCGGATCATCAGCGGCATCCAGAAGCTGAGCGTCAACGAACCGCAAGTCAGCGCAAAGTAGATGAAGGCGAACACATAGACGCGCGGGTTGCGCAGCGCCTGCACCAGCGCGGCGCCCGAGTGCGCTTGCGCGCCCTTGCCGCCCTGCTCCTGTTCGAGCTGCGCGGCAAGAAACGCCTTCTCGGAGGCCGACAGCCATGCCGCGTCGCGCGGGCTGTCCACCAGGCAGCCGGCGGCGAACAAACCCAGGATCACCGCTGGCGCGCCTTCGATAGCGAACATCCACTGCCAGCCGTAGAGGCCCATCACGCCGGCCATGTCGCGCATGATCCAGCCCGACACGAGACCGCCCGCCACGCCGGCAACAGCCACGCCGGCAAAGAAGATCGCCATCACCGAGGCACGGCGGCGGGCCGGAAACCAGTAGGTCAGGTACAGCACGATGCCCGGGAAGAAGCCGGCCTCGAACACGCCCAGCAGGAAGCGCAGCACGTAGAACTGCGTCGGCGACGACACCAGCATCATGCCGACCGACGCCAGCCCCCACAGCAGCATGATGCGCGTGAAGGTCCGGCGTGCGCCGAAGCGCGCCAGCAGCATGTTGCTCGGCACCTCGCACAGCACGTAGCCGACGTAGAAGACGGCGGCGCCAAGGCCGTACATGGCGTCGGAAAAGCCCAGGTCCTGCTTCATCTGCAACTGGGCGAAGCCGATGTTGATGCGGTCCAGGAAGGACACGACGTAGCAGACGAACAGGAACGGCACGATGCGCAGCCAGACCTTGCGGTAGAGCGCATCTTCGTCGTGAACGGCGGCGCCCGTGGCGGAGGCGGGGGCCGTGGCGGCCGAGGGGGCGGAATAGTGCATCGGTTGTCTCCTTGCTCCATGGGGCCCGCGCCGCACGGGCGTGACGGCCCCTGGCGTCGCGTTGGCGCGAAGCCGGGATATTTCCATCGCTGGATCGGATTCCGCGCCGGCGTCTTGATGCGCCCTGGCGGAAGATTGAGGAAACGCCGCCGGCGCGTGCCGGCGGCGGGGTCAGGCTGCCACGGCCGGCGCCTCGTCGCCGCGCGCCAGCGCCATGGCGGCCAGCAGCGTGTCGTGGTCGCCGATGTGGTTGGCGAGCAGCAGGATCAGGCGCGCGTTGGCGGCCTGGCTCTGCGCGTCGTCAAAACCACGGTGCATCTCGATCAGCGCTTCGTAGAAGTCGTCGGGACGCGCCAGGTTGGGCTCAGTATTGAGCGGGTTGTGGGCGTTGCTGGTCATGGTTGTCTCCTGTCGCCGTTGTGCGCCGTGGCGCGCCGCCTAGGCGGCGAGCGCCGCGGCACCGGCTGTCGTGGTGGTCTTGCCGATGGCGCGCGCGACCGCCTGCCCGATGCGGGCTGCGTCGATGCCGCGCCAACGCGCACACACGTGCTGGTCCGGGCGGATCAGGTAGCACGTGCCCGGCCGCGCGTCGTAACGCCGCGCGGCGAGTCCTTCCGCATCGTGCAGCAGCATGGCGCCGGCCCATTCGGACGGCAGCGTCTGGCCGGCCTGCTGCGCGACGAACACCACCGTCACCGGCACATCGGACTGGCGCAGATCGCGCAGCGCCTGCAAACTGGCCGCATCGAGCGTGGCGGGCGTGCCGAACACCAGCGCGCTGAACGTGTCGCCAAGCTGCGCCAACAGCCAGCGCTCGCCGCGCGCGCCGGACACCGGCGCATCCACGCACGCGGCGCCGGGCACCATGGCACCCGAGAATGCGTCGTCGTCGATCGTATTGAGCGGTGAGCCGTGCAGCACGGCCGGCACGGACAGCCGGCCGCTGTTGACCAGTTGCCGCGCGAAGGCGAAGTCCCGGGCAAGTGCCAGCACGGCATCGCGGAACACCTTGCTGACCGCGCTCTTCGGCGTGATGAAATCGGTGGAGCGGGTGGAGTTGCGGATGTTCTCGTCGGCGGCGTACTCGCGCTCGCTGGCGTAGGTATCGAGCAGGCTGTCCGGCGCCTGGCCCCGCAGCACGAACGCCAGCTTCCACGCCAGGTTCTCCGCGTCCTGCACGCCGCTGTTGGCCCCACGCGCGCCGAACGGCGACACGCCATGCGCCGAATCGCCGGCAAACAGCACATTGCCGTGGCGGAAGCTGTCCATGCGAAGGCAGGAGAACGTGTAGACGCTGACCCATTCGAGCGTGAACTTCGCGTCGGGACCGAGCAGCGCCTGCACGCGCGGAATCACGCGCTCCGGCGTCTTTTCCAGCACCGGATCGGCGTCCCAGCCAAGCTGGAAGTCGATACGCCACACGTTGTCGGGCTGGCGATGCAGCAGCACCGACTGGTTGGGGTGGAACGGCGGATCGAACCAGAACCAGCGCTCGGTCGGGAAGTCCGCCTCCATCTTCACGTCGGCGATCAGGAAACGGTCCTTGAACGTGCGGCCCTTGCTGTCCAGTCCCATCAGGTTGCGCAGCGGGCTGCGCGAGCCGTCGGCCGCCACCACGTAGCGGGCGGCCAGCGCGTAGGTGCCATCCGGCGTCTCCACCGTCAGCGTGACGCCGGCCCGGTCCTGCTGCGCAATGCCGACCACCTTGTGCTTCCAGCGGATCTCCAGGTTCGGCAATGCGCGTGCGCGGTCGAGCAGGAAGCCTTCCACGTAGTACTGCTGCAGGTTGATGAAGGCGGGCCGCTGATGGCCGGCCTCGGGCAGCAGGTCGAACGCGTAGACCTGTTCGTCGCGCAGGAAGACCTTGCCCAGGTTCCAGCACACGCCCTTCTCCACCATGCGATCGCCGCAACCGAGCCGGTCGAAGATGTCCAGCGTGCGCTTGGCAAAGCAGATCGCGCGCGAGCCGGTGGACAGCGTGCAGTCGTCGTCGACCAGGACCACCGGCACGCCTTGTTGGGCCAGGTCGATGGCGGTTGCCAGTCCCACCGGGCCGGCGCCGACGACAATGACCGGATGGGCGCTGCCCGCGTGCCCCGGCTGCTGCTCCGCGCAGGGCTGGTACGCAAACGTCAGGCGCTGGTAATCGATACTCATGATGCGGGTGTCTCCGTCCACTCTCTTCTCGGTCTGTTCCCCCGGGGGTCATGCCGGCCCCCGGACGCTGCCTGTCAGGCCATCAGTCCTGCAGCGCGGACCACATTTCCTTGTCGCGCTCGGCGGTCCAGATGCGCGGGTGGGCGATGCCGCTGGCCTCGTCGAACGCACGCGAGACATCGAACGGCAGGCAGTGCTCGTAGATGAACACCTGACCGAACTTGGGGTCCATCGACTTGCGCGTATGCGCCATCGCACCCTTCAGGTCCAGTTTGTCGGCGAACGCTTCCTTGCCGGCCTGGAACAGCGTAGTGACAAAGTCCTTGGTGTAGGCCAGCCCCTCGCGCACGGCCTCGGGCGTGGTCAGCGCCGGGCCGCGGCCGGGCACGAGCTTCTCGGGCTTGAGCGCGGCCAGTGCGTCGAGCGTGGCGGGCCATTCGGCCAGTTGCGCATCGCCGCAATAGCAGGCCGCGTCGTACTCGACCAGGTCGCCGGAGAACAGCACCTTCTGCGACGGCAGCCAGACCACGGTGTCACCCTTGGTGTGGCCCGAGCCGAGGTGCGCGATGCGCACTTCCAGCTTGCCGAGGAACAGCGTGATCTCCTTCTCGAACACCAGCGTCGGCCAGGTCAGGCCCGGCACGGTCTCCACGCCGGCGAACAGGCGCGGAAAGCGTTCGATCTCGGACTTCATGTCGGCCTCGCCGCGCTCCACGATCATCTCGTAGGTGCCACGGCTGGCGATGATCTGCTGCGCGCCTTCGGCAAAGTACGCCGACGCGCCCAGCACGCGCACCGCGTGGTAATGCGACAGCACCACGTACTTGATCGGCTTGTCGGTAATCGTGCGGATTCTGGCGATCAGGTCCTGGGCCATTGCGGGCGTGGCGGTGGTGTCGATGATCATCACACCGTCGTCGCCGATGATCACGCCCGAATTGGGATCGCCCTCGGCCGTGTACGCGTAAGCGTTTTCCGAAAGCTGGGTGAACGTGATGGTCTTGGCTTCCAGGTCGGCCTGGGATGCGAATGCTTTTGCCATGCTTGCCTCGTGTTGGGGATGGGCGGAAGGCGGGACAGCCGGCGCGGCGGGGGACGCTCTGTGGGATCTGTCTCGCCCCGTGTTGACTCTGTAATGGCACCGGTATCGGGGTAAGGGCAGTGTAGGAAACCGGTTGTTATTAGTCAATAGCAAATTTAATTGCTATTGACTAAGTTAAGAGCGAAGCGCCCCGGCGCTGACGATCCACAGGGAAAACCCTGGTGCCACGTGACAGGCGGGGCAATCCCGTGGGACGCTTCGATTACTATCTTGGCTTTTCAACGAGGGCGCGCATGGCATCGGCGAACAGCGGCAAGGCGGCCGCCTCCGGCAGCGGGGGCAAGGCGCAACGCGGCATCCAGAGCGTGGAGGTCGGCGGGCGCTTTCTGCACGCGCTTGCGCAGGCACGCCGCCCGATGGCGCTGGCGGAACTGGCGGCAGACGCGCAAATTGCCGCCGCCCAGGCGCATACCTATCTGGTCAGCCTGACGCGGCTTGGCCTCATCAAGCGCGACCATTTGTCCGGCCACTACGAGCCAGGGCCGCTGGCGCTGCAACTGGGCATGCTGCACCTGGACAACGATCCCGCCTACCGCGCAGCCGCGCTGCGCGTGCAGGCGCTGGCCGCCGCCATCGGCTTCTCCGCGGCGATCTGCCTGCCCACGCCGCAGGGGCCAACCATCGTGCGCTACGAACACGCCGGTTCGCCGCTGCACGTGAACCTGCATGTCGGCACGGTGATGTCGCTGGCGGGCACGGCCACGGGGCACGTCTACTGCGCCTTCCTGCCAACCGAAGACTGGCGGCAGATCTGGACGCGGCAGCAGGCCGTGCCGGCGGTGACGGCTCCCAAGGATTTCCAGGTGTTTGCCGATGCGCTCGCCGAAGTCCGGCAGCGCGGCATGGCGCGCAGCATCGATTCGCCAAGCCCGGCGGTCAGCAGCCTCAGCGTGCCGGTCGCCGATGTCGGCGGGACACTGCGGCTGGTGCTGACGGCGATCGGCCCCACCGGGGCCATCGACGTCGACTGGAGCGGCCAGGTGGCGCGCGCGCTGCGCGATGCCGCTGCCGACATTCGCGACAGCCTCGGCGCGGCAACGGACAAGCATCCCGCATGAACGCGACCTCCCCCACCTCCATGCCGCATGACAGCGATTCCGGCGAGCGGGACGATCCGCGCGGCGCCGGCAAGCCTCAACGCGGCATCCAGTCGCTCGATAACACCGGCCAGTTGCTCGCCGCGCTGGTGGCAGCGGGCCGGCCGCTGCCGCTCGGCGAACTGGCGCGCGCCGCCAACATGGTGCCGGCCAAGGCCTTCCCGCATCTGGTCAGCCTGCAGAAGATCGGTCTCCTGGCGCGCGACGAATCGGGAAACTTCCTGGTCGGGCAACTGGGGCTGGAACTCGGCCTGATCGCGCTGCAACGGCTTTCGCCCACGCGCGAAGCCGAGCCGGAGGTCATCGAACTCGCGGGCGCCACGGGTCTGTCCGTCGCCATGGCCGTGCCTGGCCCGCTCGGCGCCACCGTGGTCCGGCTGGAGGAAGCCGCGCGCCCACAGCACGTCAGCCTGCGCGTCGGCACCGTGATGTCGTTCGTCAATACGGCCATCGGCAGGACATGCGCCGCGTATCTGCCGCCTGCCGCCCTGGCCGAGGCGCTTGCCCACGACGAGCTGCGGCTGGCGGGTGTGCCGGCCGCCACGGTCTTGCAGCAGCAGCCCGGCGGCGGCGTAGCCCTGGCCCCGGATTACGCGGCACGTCTGGCAGACATCCGTGCCTCACAGATCGACAGCGCGCTCAGCAAACCCGTGCCGGGCATCGACACGCTGGCCGCGCCGGTCTTCGACCACACGGGCAGCCTGGCGCTGGTGGTCGCGGTGATGGGCAGCGCGGGAAGCTTCGACAGCGCCATCGACGGCGCGACCGCGCAACGGCTGGCGGCAGCGGCGCAGCGGTTGTCGTGGCGTTTCGGGGCGTTGCGCACCTGAGCATGCTCAGGTGCGACAGCTCGCTAGCGTCGGTTGCCGGCCTGCGCCGTCACCTCCCGCTGGGCCGCAGCGATTTTCTCTGGCCAGGTGCTCTTGATGTAGGCGAGCACCGCAACGATGTCGTTGTCGGACAGCTTCCCCGCGAACGCCGGCATGTCGCTCTCGTAGCCACGCGGCGCCGTGACGCCGGGAACGAGGCCGTTCCGGGTGATGGCGAACAGCAAGGCGTCCGGGTGATGCCAGGTGTGGCCGGACGCATCATGCGGCGGCGCTGGCATGCGGCCGCTGGGCAGCCGTTCGCGCCAGTTTGGCTGCCCTTCGAGGTTGGCGCCATGGCACGCTGCGCACTGCTGCGCGTACAGCGCCTTCCCCTTGCTGACAAGCACGGCATCGGTGGCGTCGATGCGAAGCCCGCCGCCATCGGCGGGCGGCTTCGGCTCGGCGGTGGGACCTTCCAGGTACTGCTTCGTCTTCAGCGCAACGGCCGTGGCCAGCACCGCGCCCAGCGCGATCAGGCCGGCCGCGCGCCACCGCGTTTTCTTTGAATCTTCCATAGCTTGAATCAGATGCGCGTCTGCCGCAGCCTCAGCGCATTGGTAATCACGGACGCCGAACTCAGGCTCATCGCCAGCGCGGCGATCATCGGCGACAGTAGCAGGCCGGTGAACGGATAGAGCACACCGGCGGCGAGCGGCACGCCCAGCGCGTTGTAGAGGAACGCAAAGCCGAGGTTCTGCTTCATGTTCCCGATCGTCGCCTCGGAAAGCGCCCGCGCGCGGGCAATGCCCCGCAGGTCTCCCTTGACCAGCGTGACCTGCGCGCTGTTCATCGCCACATCGGTGCCGGTGCCCATGGCAACACCCACGTCGGCCTTGGCCAGCGCGGGGGCATCGTTGATGCCGTCGCCCGCCATGGCGACCACGGCGCCCTTCTGCTGCAAGGCCGTGACGAGCGCCAGCTTGTCGGCCGGTTTCACTTCGCCGTGAAACTCGTCGATGCCGAGCTTTGCGGCCACAGCCCTCGCCGTGGCCACGCCGTCACCGGTTGCCATCACCACGCGGATGCCTTCGTCCCGCAGTTGCGACAGCGCTTCCGGCGTGGTGGCCTTGATCGGGTCCGACACCGCCAGCAAGCCGGCAAGCGCGCCGTCGACGGCGAGATACATCACGCTGGCGCCCTGCGCCCGCAGCGCATCGGCATCCGCGGTCAGCGCTTCGGTGGCGACGTTTTCCGCCTGCATCAACGCGGTATTGCCAATGGCGATCTGTTTGCCGCTCACCATACCGCGCACCCCGATGCCCGTGCTGGACTCGAAGCTGTCCGCCTTCTCCAGCGGCAGCTTGCGCGCGCGCGCGGCCTCGACGATGGCGGCGGCAAGCGGATGCTCGCTGCCCTGGTCGATGCTTGCCGCAAGCCGCAACACCTCGTCCTCGGTGTAGCCATTGACGCCCATCGCGCGCTCGAAGGCCGGGCGCCCTTCAGTGAGCGTGCCGGTCTTGTCGACAATCAACGTGTTCACCTTGCGCAGATTCTCGATGGCCGCGGCATCGCGGAACAGCACGCCACCCGATGCACCCTTGCCGCTAGCAACTATGATGGACATGGGCGTGGCCAGGCCCAGCGCGCAGGGGCAGGCAATGATCAGCACAGCCACCGCATTGATCAGCCCGAACACCCAGCTCGGCTCCGGCCCGAACAGCCCCCAGGCGAAGAAGGTCAGCACGGCGACGGCGATCACCGCCACCACGAACACGCCCGCGACCTTGTCCGCCATGCGCTGCATCGGCGCCTTCGAGCGTTGCGCCTGCGCCACCATCTGCACGATCTGCGAGAGCACCGTCTGCGATCCGACCTTCTCGGACTGGATGACAAGACTGCCCGACGTGTTCATCGTGGCGCCGATGACGTGGTCGCCGACGCGCTTGGTGACCGGCATCGGTTCGCCCGTGATCATGGATTCATCGACCGAACTGGAGCCCTCCGTCACCAGGCCATCGACCGGCACCTTTTCTCCCGGCCTCACGCGCAGCAGGTCACCGACGTGAACGTGGGCGAGCGGCACGTCTTCCTCGTTGCCGTCCGGCCCGATGCGGCGTGCGGTCTTGGGCGCGAGGCCGAGCAGCGACTTGATGGCGGCCGACGTCTGGGAACGTGCCTTGAGTTCGAGAAGCTGGCCAAGCAGCGTCAGCGAGATGATGACGGCGGCGGCCTCGAAGTACACGCCGATCCGGCCGTGCGCGGCGAATACATCCGGGAAGACGCCCGGCGCGACCGTGGCGACGACGCTGTAGACATAGGCGGCGCCCGTGCCAAGCCCGATCAGCGTCCACATGTTCGGGCTGCGGTTGACGAACGACTGCACGCAACGCTGGAAGAACGGCCAGCCGGCCCAGAGCACGACGGGTGTCGACAGTACCAGCTCGACCCAGCTCTGGGTGGCGGCATCCATCCAGCCCAGGCGGTGCCCGAACATGGCAAGGACGAAGACCACGCCCGTGAGCGGAAGCGTCCACCAGAAGCGGCGACGGAAGTCCACAAGCTCGGGGTTCTCGGCCTCATCGAGTTCCGGCAGCAAGGGTTCCAGGGTCATGCCGCATTTCGGGCAGTTTCCGGCATGGTCCTGGCGGATCTCCGGATGCATGGGGCAGGTGTAGATCGCGCCCGGCTCCGCGCTCGTCACGTCTTGCTGATGAGCCTGGGGGCGATGCCCGCCGTGGTCGTGATGCGCGTGATGGTCGTGGTGATGGTGATGGTGATGGTCGTCGTGATTGTGATGCGCATGGTGGGCGTGCGCCCCGGGGTCGTGGGATGCTGCATGCCCGCCGCCATGCTGGCCGGAATCGTGTGACTGTCGTTCGCTACGGGTCTCGCTCATGCTGACTGCCTCCCTCTGGGTTGTTATGTTGGACATCAACGGCATGGCCCGATGCTCTGGCATCGCTTCGCCGTAACGATAAGCCTTCCCATTGTGGGAATGTCAAGCTTCCCGACCACCTCCGCCGAAATCTTCATTCACCCCAACTTCCTGGCGACAACCAGCAACGAGCCGCCAGCCGCAAAACGCAGGCCGCCCCGAATCAACCGGCGCTCGACTTCGCAAATGCCGCCGAATACCCGGTTCAATAGCGGGTGGATCCGAAATCCATCATCCACGCCGTCCGCCGGCCGTGTGGTGCGCTGCAGCAGGCGCGACAACGCCATGGCCGGCAGGAGCAGCGACATGAACGAATTGACGTAGAGGGGCCGGAAGCCGGCCGCTTCCACCTTTTCCACAAGTTCCTCGCGTGTGTAGCGCCGCTTGTGCTTGGCCGATTCGTCCGTATGGCTCCAAAGCGCCGGGTGCTGCGGCACGGTCAGGACGATGCCGCCATTGGCCCGGCAGGTGCGATGCATTTCCCGCAGGACAAGCTCGTCGTCGTCGATGTGCTCGATGACATCGAACGCGCCCACCACGTCGAACGCCGAGGCAAAGGGAATGGACCGCGCATCCATCTGGAGGAACTGCGCGCGGGTCTTGCGCGTGGCGACCTGCAGGGCCTGCATCGATGGTTCGCCACCGCACAGGCTGGCGCCGGGGAAGTTCTCCCCGATGGCATGCAGGTTCTCGGCCGTCCCGCAGCCAATATCGAGCACGGATGCCATGCCAGGAAAATGCCGCCGCATGGCTTCGATGATGAGTTTGCGCCGGTAGACGAACCAGAAGTGCGTCTCCTGCAGTCGTTCGTATTCGACGAACAGCGGCTCATGAAAGCCGTCGTGGTTGCCGACCATGGCGGGCGCCAGGCAGGCAATGCCGGATGCCATCCCGGCTTGCCAGCCGCAGGCGGCGCACGCCCACTGGGATGTCTCGATCGGTGTGTGGCAGTTGATGCAGAGGCGCATGGCTGTCTCCTTCCAGGTATGCAAGAACTCCCGGCCCATGCGAGCGGGGCATTGCCTGGCGTAGCGCAGCGCAGCAGAAACGGGGCGGACTCGTGGCATTCTTGTGGTGCCCGCCTGACCGCGACATGACGCAATCATTACATCGATGGCAAGCTCGTCGGGCGGACCAACGCGGATGCGGGCAACGTTCTTGTTGGCGGCCGATTGACGTGCGACAAACCGCCACAGCAAGCCGGGGCCGACGAAAGCCAAACCCCGGCCAAACGCTGCTACCATTGCCCGCAGCCACAACCACGACACGCGTGCGCACCTCCCTTCGCCGGCTCTGGATTGCCGGGTTCCTGCTGACCGCCTTCCTGACAGTCCAACTGGCAGCGGCGGCGTATGCCTGCGCGGGCAGCCGGTATTCGATCGGCGAGATGGAGGACATGGCCGGCATGACCGAGTCGTGCCCCGAGATGGCGCAGAAGGCCGCGCAGAAGGTCGATATCCCGGCCAAGCACGATGGCCTGTGCCAGGAGCACTGCCAGCTAGGCTCCAAATCGGCCGATCACACCGCGCCGCAGATTCCCGCCTTCCTTCCGGTGCTGGTGAACGTCGTCGAACCGGCGCCGCTTCCCGCACCCACGCACCTGGCGGTGGCATCCAGCCATGCCATCCCACGCGGGCCACCTCGCCCGCTTCCCATCCTGAACTGCTGTTTCCGCACCTAGCCTCCGAAGCAACACCGGCTCTCTTGCCCTGACACCTCGTCGTCGGGGCGGTCGTTGTTTTCCGGAGGCTTTATGCTTTTGCCTTTTCCCCTATCAGGCGCGCGCCGGCTGGCGTTCGCCGTGCTTCTGCTCGCCGCCAGCCGCGCGACGTGGGCAGAATCCAAGCCCGCGCTATCGTTGCAGGAAGCTGTCGCGCTCGCGTCGTCACGCTCGACGGACGCGGAGACATCGCGGTTCGCCGTCCAGTCGGCCATTGAACTGGCCGTTGCCGGCGGGCAGTTGCCAGATCCCGTCTTAAAGGTCGGCGTCAACAACGTCCCCGCCAATGGCCCGGACAAGTTCTCGCTGGGCACGGACTTCATGACGATGCGATCCATCAGCGTCATGCAGGAGTTCACCCGGTCCGCCAAGCGCCAGGCGCGCGCGCAGCGCTTTGAGGCGGAAGCCGCCTCGGCGGAGGCGCAGCGCACCGTGGCCCTGGCGACCGTGCAGCGCGGCGCCGCCACCGCCTGGCTGGACAGGTGGTACGCCGAGCGTTCCTACCGCCTGCTCGCCGAGCAAACCCGGTCCGTCAAATGGATGGCCGATGCGGCGGAAGCGGCCTATCGGGGCAACCGTGGCTCCCGCGCCGACATCCTGGCAGCGCAGCTGGAACTTCAACAGATGCGGGACCGCGAAGACGAGGCGCGCGCGGCCGTCGCCGCGTCCCGCGCGATGCTGCGCCGATGGGTGGGCAACGCGGCCGAGCAACCGCTGGGCGAGCGCCCCGCGCTGGAGGCGCCCGCCTGGCTCGGCGCGCTTGACGCCTCCGGCGTCGCGTCGATGCCCGACGTGGTGGCTGCCGAGGCGCAGGTTGGCGTCGCGGAAGCGGAAGGCCGCATGGCGCGCGAGAACAAGATCCCGGACGTCAGCGTCGAGCTGATGTACAGCCAACGCGGCCCGGCCTACTCCAACATGGTGTCGCTGAACGTCTCCCTGCCGGTGCCGTGGGATCAGAAGAACCGCCAGGACCGCGAACTCGCCGCCAGGCTGGCGCAGGCCGACGCGGCGCGGGCACAGGCCGAGTCGATGCGCAGAAGCGTGACAGGCCAGCTTCACGGCAAGCAACAGGAGTTGCAGCTCAACCAGGCGCGCCTTGAGCGCTATGGGAGCACCACCGTGCCGCTCGCCAGGGCGCAGACCGAAGCGGCCCTCACCGCGTATCGCGCCGGCACGGGAACCCTCACGGCCGTCGCGGACGCCAGCCGGAAGGCGCTGAACATTTCACTGGAGCGCCTGAAGCTGGAGGCGGCCACGGCGCGCCTATGGGCGGACCTTGCCTTCCTGATTCCGCTGCCGACCGCAGCCCAAGCCACGGCCCCCGCAGGAGCACAACCATGACGACCAAAACGATGGCACGCACTGCGGCTGGCCTGCTGTTGGCGGCCAGCGTGGGCGGGGCTTACTACCTCGGCGTCCGGCATGGCCGTCAGGCCCCCGCCACCACCGCGGCACCCGCCAGCGCATCGGCAAACGCCGCGCTCAAGGCCGGAGACATCGACCCGAAGACGGGCAAACGCGTGCTCTACTGGCACGACCCGATGGTGCCCGGGCAGCGCTTCGACAAACCCGGCAAGTCGCCGTTCATGGACATGCCGCTGTCGCCCGTCTACGAGGAGGCCAGCGGCGGCGCGGCCGTCAGCATCGACAGCCGCGTGACGCAGAACCTCGGCGTGCGGACTGTCGAGGTCAAGGCCGGCCGCCTGTCGTCCGCGCTCGAAGTCCCCGGCAATGTCGCCATCGACGAGCGGGGCATCGCGGTGATACAGGCACGCGCCACGGGCTTCGTCGAGCGCGCCTATGCCAGGACCACGCTCGACCCGGTCCGCAAGGGCCAGGCCCTCGCACAACTCTATGCGCCCGAATGGGTGGCCGCGCAGGAGGAATACCTCGCAGTTGCTGGCATGGACGGCAGTCTGCAGGGCGACCTGCATGGCGAACTGCGCAGTGCGGCGATGGCCCGCATGCGGCAGGTTGGCATGACCGACGATCACATCCGGCTCGTGGCAACGACCGGCAAGCTGCAGCCCCGGCTGACCATCGCGAGCCCGGTCGACGGCATCGTCACGGAAGTCGGCGCGCGCGACGGCATGACCGTCTCACCCGGCACGACGCTGTTCCGCATCGCGAGCCTGGACACGGTATGGGTGCTGGCGGAAGTTCCGGAAAGCCAGGCCGCCGCACTCAGGCCCGGCCAGACCATCTCCGCCGTTGCGGCCGCCCTTCCTGGGCAGGCGCTAGCGGGCAAGGTGGACGCCATCCTCCCGGATATCAGCCCCGGCACGCGTACCCTCAAGGTGCGCATCGCGCTGCCGAACAAGGATCGCCAGTTGTTGCCGGGCATGTTCGTCACCGTGCGCTTCGATGCCGGGGCCGGCCCGGAGCGGCTGCTCGTGCCGACCGAAGCCCTGATCCGCACCGGAGCGCGCACCGTGGCGATGGTGGAAACCGGCCAGGGCGGCTTCAATCCGGTCGAGGTGAAGACGGGCGCCGCCTCCGGCGGACAGACGGAAGTGATCGAGGGCCTGACAGCGGGGCAAAGGATCGTGGTCTCCGGGCAGTTCCTGATCGATTCGGAAGCGAGCCTGCGCGGTACCACGGCGCGCATGACCACCACGCCCGGCGCATCGTCGTCGCCGGCCGCAGCCCCGGCGCAGGAGCATGAGGGCATCGGGCGCATCGAGGCGGTAACGGGCGAGGGTCTGACGATCTCGCACGGCCCCATTCCGTCCGCGCAGTGGGGCGCGATGACCATGGACTTTGCCGCCCCACCTGCGGGACTGCCCGGTGGACTCAAGGGATTCAAGCCCGGCGACCGCGTCCGGTTCCGCTTCCGTCTGAACAGCGATGGCGAGGCGATCCTTTCCGCCGTCGAGCCGGCCGGCAACCCGCAGGGAGGCAAGCCATGATCGCCCGGCTCATCCTTGCATCCATCCGCAACCGCTTCCTGGTGTTGCTGGCCACCGTGATGCTGACCGCGTGGGGACTGTGGGCCGTGCGCAGCACGCCGCTCGACGCATTGCCGGACCTGTCCGACGTGCAGGTCATCATCCGCACGCCCTTCCCCGGCCAGGCGCCGCAGATCGTGGAGAACCAGGTCACCTATCCGCTGACCACCACCATGCTGTCGGTGCCGGGCGCCAAGACCGTGCGCGGGTACTCGTTCTTCGGCGACTCCTTCGTCTACGTGCTGTTCGAGGATGGCACCGACCTCTACTGGGCGCGCTCGCGTGTACTGGAATACCTGAACCAGGTGCAGTCGCGCCTGCCGGCCGCCGCCAAACCGGCGCTGGGACCGGACGCCACCGGCGTGGGCTGGATCTACGAGTACGCGCTGGTGGACAAGACCGGGCGGCACGACCTGGGCCAACTGCGCGCGCTGCAGGACTGGTTCCTGCGCTTCGAGCTGAAGTCGCTGCCCAACGTGGCCGAAGTCGCCTCGCTCGGCGGCATGGTCAAACAGTTCCAGGTCGTCCTGATGCCGGACCGGCTGCGCGCCTACAACCTGTCGCAGGCGCGCGTGCTGGCGGCGCTCAAAGGCGCCAACCAGGAGGCCGGCGGCTCGGTACTGGAACTCGGCGAGGCGGAATACATGGTGCGTGCGAGCGGCTACCTGAAAACGCTGGATGACTTCCGACAGATTCCACTGGTGACCAGCGAGGCCGGCGTTCCGGTGCGGCTCGGCGATGTCGCCACGGTCCAGCTCGGCCCCGAGATGCGGCGCGGTATCGCCGAACTCAATGGCGAAGGCGAGGTGGCCGGCGGCGTCATCGTGATGCGCTCGGGCAAGAACGCGCTGGAAACCATCGAGGCCGTGAAGGCGAAACTGGCCGCCCTCAAGACAAGCCTGCCGGAAGGCGTGGAGATCGTCACCACCTACGACCGCTCGGCGCTGATCAAGCGGGCGGTGGAGAACCTGACGACCAAGCTCGTCGAGGAATTCGCGGTCGTCGCCCTTGTCTGCCTGGTCTTCCTGCTCCATCTTCGCTCCGCGCTCGTCGCCATCGTCTCGCTGCCGCTGGGCGTGCTCGCCGCCTTCCTGGTCATGCGATACCAGGGCGTCAATGCCAACATCATGTCGCTCGGCGGCATTGCCATCGCCATCGGCGCGATGCTGGACGCGGCGGTCGTCATGATCGAGAACGCGCACAAGCATCTGGAGCACTGGCATGCCGACAACCCGGGGCGCGACCTGAGCGGGCACGAACGCTGGAGCGTGATCGGCGAGTCGGCGGCCGAGGTGGGGCCGGCGCTGTTCTTCTCGCTGCTGATCATCACACTATCGTTCATCCCGGTGTTCACGCTGGAGGCGCAGGAGGGCCGGCTATTCTCGCCGCTGGCCTTCACCAAGACCTATTCGATGGCGGCGGCGGCGGGACTGTCCGTGACGTTGGTGCCGGTCCTGATGGGCTACATGATTCGCGGAAAAATTCCCACGGAGCAGTCCAATCCACTCAGTCGATGGCTGATCCGCGCCTATCAGCCGGTGCTGGCCAGGGTGCTCGCCTGGCCGAAGACTACCGTCGCGATCGCCGTGATCCTGCTGGCCGCGACCGCCTGGCCGGTGATGCGGATCGGCGGCGAATTCATGCCGCCGCTCGATGAAGGCGACCTGCTGTACATGCCGTCCGCCCTGCCGGGGCTTTCCGCCGGCAAGGCGGCGCAGTTGCTGCAGCAGACCGATCGCCTGATCAAGACCGTGCCGGAGGTGGACACCGTGTTCGGCAAGGCTGGCCGCGCCGATACCGCCACAGACCCGGCGCCCATCGAGATGTTCGAAACCACCATCCGCTTCAAGCCGCGCGACCAGTGGCGCGCCGGCATGACGACCGACAAGTTGGTGGAAGAACTCGACCGCGTGGTGAAGGTGCCGGGCCTGTCCAATATCTGGGTGCCGCCGATCCGCAACCGGATCGACATGCTTGCCACCGGCATCAAGAGTCCGGTGGGCATCAAGGTGGCCGGCACGGACCTGCAGGAGATCGACCGGCTGACCACGCGAATCGAGGAAGCCGTCAGGACCGTGCCGGGCGTGACCTCGGCCGTTGCCGAACGCCTGACCGGCGGACGCTACATCGATGTCGATATCGACCGCATGGCCGCCGGACGATATGGACTCAACATCGAGGACGTGCAGAGCATCGTGTCATCAGCCATCGGCGGCGAGAACGTCGGCGAAGTCATCGATGGCCTGGCACGCTTCCCAATCAATGTCCGCTATCCGCGCGACTATCGCGATTCGGTCGAGCAGTTGCGCGGCCTCCCCATCGTCACCGACCGCGGCCAGCAGATCATGCTGTCCGACGTGGCCCGCATCCGGGTGGCGCAGGGGCCGCCCATGCTGCGCAGCGAAAACGCGCGCCTGTCCGGCTGGGTCTACGTGGATATTCGCGGACGCGACCTGCGCTCGGCCGTGCAGGACATGCAGGCGGCGGTGAACCGCGCAGTGCCGATGCCGGCCGGCTACGCCCTCAGTTGGTCAGGACAGTTCGAGTACCTGGAGCGCGCCAGCGCCAGGCTGATGGTGGTGGTGCCATTCACGCTGCTGATCATCTTCGTGCTGCTCTACCTGGTATTCGGCCGCCTGGATGAAGCGCTGCTGATCATGGGCACGCTGCCGCTGTCGCTGATCGGCGGATTCTGGCTGCTCTACCTGCTTGGTTACAACCTCTCCGTGGCCGGCGTCGTCGGCTTCATCGCGCTGGCGGGCGTGGCGGCCGAATTCGGCGTCATCATGCTGCTCTACCTCAAGCAGGCCTGGAGCGAGCACGAGGAAAAGGGCGAGACGAGCGTGCCCGCGCTGCTGGAAGCCATCCAGCAAGGCGCCGTGCAGCGCGTGCGCCCCAAGGCCATGACGGTGGCGGTCATCCTCGCCGGCCTGATCCCCATCATGTGGTCGCACGGCACCGGCTCGGAGGTCATGCAGCGCATTGCCGCCCCGATGGTCGGCGGGATGGTGACCGCGCCGCTGCTCTCGCTGTTTGTCGTGCCTGCCGTGTATCTGTTGATTCGCCGACGGCAGGCAAGGCCCGCCTCGTTCTCTACCCAACCCTCACTTCAGGAGGAATCGCAATGAAATCCGTCAAGACCCTCGCCTGCCTTCTCGCACTCGCCGCAACGTCGGCCGCAACCCCGCTCGCCTTCGCGGCGGGCGCGATGGACGGCATGGATATGAAGCCGTCCGCTGCCTCGCAGCCTGCGCCGCGCCCTGTTCCTGCGGAAATCAGGAAGATCGATGCGCAGGCCGGCAAGGTCACGCTCAAACACGGCCCGATCGAGAACCTCGGCATGTCCGCCATGACGATGGCGTTCCCGGTCAAAGATCCGGCGTCGCTGAAGAACTTCAAGGAGGGGGAGGCGGTATCGGTGACGTTTGATAACGTCGATGGCAAGCCGACTGTGGTGGAGATGCGGCGCAAGTAAGCGGGCTTTGGCGGATGCGGGCGAAAGCGGCGGTCATCGAGACCGCGCTCTCGCCCTGGCATGTGCGAACGGCATGCTAACTGCCGGTCGCGGCGATGACTTTGCTGCCGGCGATTGCCCTACCTGGCCGCGACACCAGGCCCGGAAGCTTGCGCGCCGTCATCCAGCGCAAACACGCACTCCGACAGATACTGACTCACCTCCGTCCAGGCGGCCTTCTGGCGGTACATGTCCAGCAGGACCTTGCCGGCATCCACGACGTCCGGATCCGCGCTCCGTTGCTGGCGCGCCCGATCGACAGAATCATAGGAGCCATGGAGCTTGTGATCCTGCCGCGCGTACGAACTGAATTCCTGGATTCTCCCGAGCTGGCGGTAGGCGTTGTTGGGGCCGCATCGCGCACTCGCGATCGGTTCGCGCCTGCGCACATGAGACTCCGAGAGACTGTCTTGCAACACGTGCAGCAGCGAACCAAACGCGACGTCCTTGATCTGCGGTCGCGTGGAGGACCGGCCTATCGTCAGCAAGTCTTGCACGTTGGGGCCCGACACAAAATGCTCGCTCCAGCCATCGATCTGGATCTTTCCAAGATCGGTCTCCAGCGTGTATTCGCCAAGCGCCACGCCCCATGTGAAACGCGCCCACATCATGACTTTCTCCTTGGTTTGCGCCGCCGGAACATCGTCCCGGGATGCCATGGCGTGGAGAAACTGGAGATCGCCAAAGTGCGATCTCGTCATCAGGTTGGATTTGCGATTGGGCCCCTGAAAATCCTCCGGAGAGGTCACCGCACGAGATTCTGCATCCTTGAACAGCGAACCCCAGCACCGTGTCTGCCGCATGAACGTGATGGAGTCGGCCGTCTTGCAGCCGCTACCATTACCCTCGCCCGCCTTGAGCAGGAAGCCCGGATCATCGTTCCACCGCACGCCGGCAATCACATACGGGCCGGCCAGTTCCAGATTCGCATCCGCACACTGCGACCAATCGAAGTCACAGGAATAGATAAGCTGCGTGAGCGTTTCGTGCACGGGATCGGTAAAGAGTTCGACGCCGTTGTATTGGAGCCATTTCGCCTGTGCCGCGATCCGTGAGGTACTGACATTGGAATCTGCGACTTCGTGCTTTGTGCCGACTGGCGCCAGTTGATAAGCGTGAGTGGGTACGGCAATCGCGGTGCAGCATGCCAGGAACAAAGCTCTAACCGTCGCCAGTGACATAGCGTGTCTTCCTCCGTAAGTATTGTCTTCTGCGGTATTCCGCTTGGCTTAGTATGTTGGTGGGGCGGGAAAACCTTGACTCGCCCCTGTACGCGATTATTTCTTTGAATTCTGCGTTGGTACGCCACTATAGATGGCGAGGAAGGGGATCGGCACGTTGCCAGGCTCCCCTCTTTAGGGCTAGCCGTCGCGCTAGCGCAACAGCATTCGGCGCGTTTCATTCGGCGATCGAATGCTTTGGGAGATTATTACTTTGGTCACAAAACTATCCATTGAAGCCCGGAATGACCGGTTGCTGCCGATGGCAAGATTGGATATCGCAGACCCGCCAACGTTTGAAGACACGCGGAGCTGACCTGAGCCGCCTCGAGTGAGACCGATGCTTGGCGACTAGTGTGCGTGTTTATGGAGCACCTACGCAAAATAAAAAACCCCGCACAAAGGCGGGGTCTTTCCTGACAGAGTTCCGTTAAACCAGATCAAAACGGTTCTTTCCACCCCGCTGTCCTTAGCGTTCTGTAACGCGTTGAATATTTTGGAAAATTCTATAAAAATGTTACAAACATTGACAAAACAAATCTCATTTTTATCCCTGTGTGGCTGATTTCGAGTCTCACCGTTCTACATCTCGTGCGCGAACGACCAGACCCGGCTCACCCAGTTCAACACGGCTTCCCCTTCACGCCATCCGGAATTTTTCTCGTACCTGCTGGTGTGCGTCCGGAAGATTCGATTGCAATACGAACTCATTAAGGGCGAGATGGTCGTCAATGCCACTGACCGACGTTACCGAGTGCTTGAAATCTGCCCGTCCAATCAGCCCCGGATAGCAGCCGAGCGCAAGTCGGCGACCGCCGCGCTCGACCACTAGCGGCATATCCGGTGCACCCCCTTCCACGCATACGAAGCTATCCAACTCTAAACTGGCACGCAACTGATACAGCCTCTCGGCCTGAACCTCAGGCGACGCGCATTGCGGGACCTCGCCACGCATCGCGTAGCGCAACAACGATGCGCCGAGCTTGCGGTCGAGTTGACTCTGGATGTGCTGGTTGTGGAAATGGTCAAGGCACTCGGTGCACGAGGTGTCGCACTTGCAGCCCTCAAGCAGCTCCAGCGTGGCGTCGAGAATCGCGGGCAGGTTGCAGGCTGCGACCTCTGCGTATCCTGCCCCGCCCGACAGCGTGTCGTACAGGAAGAGGTCGACCATGCGGGCGCCATCCTGCAGCGCGGGCACGATCCGAAAGCCTGCACCAAATTCGGCAGGGTCCAGATCCAGTTGCCGATGCCGGCTGGCCGCGAGCCGTAGCCCCTCGGCAATCGTGTGGAGCGCACCTTCGAGCATGCGAAGCACGACGGGTTCGGCCGTGTTCGTCACCATCGGTGCCGCCAGCCGGATCCGCATCAGCAACAGGTCCGTGGTGAAATCGTGGCCCAGCAGCACCCGCCGGTATTCGCCCACGCACGGCTTGGCTCCCTGGGCCCCCAAGAGCTTGTACGGACGTTCGTGGGGGCCGCCGGCCGGCGCGTGGCGATCGAAGACCTTGGCCGCGCCACAGTCCACGCACACCGAGAAGCCACCCAATGGGCCACCCTCCTTGCCCTGGTTGACCGTCACCAGCCTGCGGTCGGTGGCATGGGTATAGCTCGCGTTGGGACCGCACGAGATGAACGCGAACGCCTCCGGATCCACCGGCTGTGGGAACTGCGCCATCGTGGCATAGGTGATCTCCTGCTCGCGATCGTCCTCGAGCAGTTCGCGCGCGCTTTCCGGCCCGAACACCTCCGGCTCGATCATGGCCTCTTCCTTGAGCGCCCCACCGCAGACCGGGCAGGCACTGTCTGCCGCGTGCGCGGCATGCGGGTTGCGGACAAACGAACAGGCTTCGCAGTGGACAAGCCGCCGGGGGTTCGCAAACAATGGCCGGGCGCGGTGCATTTCGGTAGGCGGCACGTCCGCGAACACGCCGCCGGAGCGGTAGGTCTTCTTGTCGATGACGATGAGCCGGCCGGGCGCATACTCGCTGAGCGCCTGCGAGATCGACTGCTGCGGTCGCTGCACCGTGCGCACCTCCGTCACGCCGTTTGGATTCTTGTCGATCTTTTCGACCAAAAAGCTGCACAGGCTGGTTGGAAAGGCGTAGCTGGGCAGCAACCCGTGGAAGAAGAGAAACTCCAGCAGTTCTTCCTGCTCAAGCTTCGGGCTTAAAGGTGCACCGTCGGCACCGTCTCCATCGCCGCCGTCGCTACAATCACAGGCGTCGACCTGCCCGCTTCCCTGTGCCATCGGCTGCGGCACGCCTTTGCCAAGCCGATAGAGATCCGCCACGAATGCCGCGCTCGTTTTGGCGAGCCATTGCTCGATCGTTGCCCCACCAGTATCCAGGGAAGGCGGCAGCCATGCCGCCACCGAGGCGCGCAAATCGCCGTCGGCAGCAAGGATGCGGCGGGACACCCACGCCTCGAACGTCTTGAGCGTGAGGCTGGTATCCCTACCCCCATGAAAGAAAACTCGCGTCGGGCCCAACGCCTTTTCGAGACTCGCAGTCTGTGCCCCCGTGCCACGGTCGCTCTGGTCCATCCGTTCATGGAAGAACGTCTGGATCAGGTAGGCGTGCACGTGCCTGCGCGCAATCTTCTCGTTGTCCACCTTGACTTCCGGCGTACGCGGCTCGCCCGCGACGATGTGCGCCGGGTTGAGGAAATAATGGCTGTCGTGCGGTCCGGTCTGCGAGTACGTGACAACGGTCGATACGGAGGCGCCGCGCCGCCCCGCCCGGCCTGCCCGTTGCTGGTAGTTCTCGCGCTGCGGCGGGACATTTCTGAGCGCCACTGCAACCAATGATCCGATGTCCACACCCACCTCCATGGTGGTGGTGCAACTGAGCACATCGATCGGCCTGTCGTCCTTCTCGATCAGCACGTCCTGGAATCTCAATTCGTAGCGCTCGGTGGTGGCATGAACGCTGCTGCGATCCCGGTTGGAGAGCTGCGCCGTATGTTCCTCGACGCTCAGGTTCGAGAGCTTCCCTCCATCCAGGGTTTCCTGCACTGGCTGCCGCCAGAATCCCTTGCGCGCGGCAATGTAATCGCTTGTCGTGGGATCGACCGGCTTGACGCCCTCTCCCCCGCAAGCCACACACGATGTCTTGCCGAGCGCCAGCGGAGTAAGCACCGTACACTCGGGACACTGCGCCCAGATGTGCGCCAGATCGACCGTCAGGCGCAGGGCGTTGGGCGCGAGAAACCACTGCCCCTCTTTTTCCGTGGCCAACTGCTCGCGAAGCGCGGCCTCTATCGCTTCGACCGCTGGCTGGCTCCAGCCCGCACGCCTGGCAAGCGCCTGGCGAAACAGGCGGACAAACTGCCCCTTGCTTCCCCACAGTGGCTTGTAATATCCGGCAGCCTTGTTGCGCAGGAAGGCATCGAGCGACGGGTCAAAGGCAAATTCCTGCAGGAGCCCGTCGATCCAGGCGACCGCCAGCGCGCGCACGTCTTCGTCGGCCAACGTGACGCCCGTCGCCTTCATGCTTTCCTTGAGTTTCAGGAGTTTGCCTTTGGCGGGCTCGACAAAGCCAACGGTTGTCCCGGACAGCGAATAGTAGGTACTGCCCAGGAGCTTGAGCAGTGCAATGCGATAGCGGGACGGTATCGGATCGGTCAGCGAGAAGCCACCGAAGGCTTGCTCCAGTTCACCGTCGCATTCGCTCACAAACTCCGCTCGGCCCGCCGCGACCTTCTTCGCATCGATGCCGTCGAAGATCGGCAAGTCTTCGTCGCACAGGACGGACAGGAAGGCGATGTAGAGATACTGGTTCGGCTTGGGCTCCTGACGAATCGCCTCGAGCCGTCTGCAGGCGCGCGCAATCGCGCGCCGAAATACGTCGAGCTCGATGTCGCGCGGGATATCGCGGGCGAGCCGTGCGGCCTTTTGCCGACCGTCGGAGAAAATCAACACCTTGCGCCCGCCATTGGGATGCGCAGTGTCGACCGTGCGGCTCAGCGGCTGACGCTCCATCTGCGTGCGTACGAGCGTCGTGAATGGCGCCTCCCCCTTGGTCACATGGTCCATGACCTTGGAAGGCTCATCCCGCCCTCCGCGCGTGGGGCGCATGCACACCGGACAATCGTCAAACAGCATCTCGGCGCCGGCCGCTGCCGGCTTGTCCGGGACCCGCACCCGCCGGAATCCTGTTGCATCCTGCGGACTGACCGGCGACAAGCGACCCGTCGAAACGTGCAGCCACATGTCCTTGTGGCGACTGCGCGGGTGAACACCCTCCTCGACCAGTATATCTAGGGGGATCAGATCCACGGTTTCGCTCGCAGATAACGGGCCGCTGGGCTCGTGCCATACGAAGTCCAGGGCCTCGCTTACGTAGCCACGCACGAATGCAGCACCGCAATCGCGGTGGGTGTACAGCTCATACACTCGCGCCTGAGCGGCGCACGAACACCGACCCCGCGACATCGTGTGAAGGCGACCCAGAATCGTTGGCTTGTCCCTGGCAGCGAGGCGCTGCGAGCAATTGGGATCCATGCACGCATAGAGTCCCGGTAACCCCCGGTGAAACAGATGCAGGCGTGTAGGGATCAGTACACGACCGTCCGCCCGTCGTGCATGGCTGCCCAGCGCCAGCAGAGCGTCAGTTGCCCGCTGCGCCATTCCGGGCTCGCACTCCGGAAACAGCAGCGTGCTCAGGGTATCGAGCCTCACCGCCTTGCCTGACACCGTTTCGATCAGCGTCTCGAGCGGCCCGAAACCGGTCAACACCTCGAAGAGCCACGCCCGGAACGCGGCATGGTCGCTGGCGCCCGGTTCTCGCCAGCCGAGTGCGCGCGCCAACGTCGCCGCGGCGTGTCGCGCGGCCTCCAGGTTTTCGGCCACGTTTTCGAAGGCAAGCAGATCAAAGGCCGCCAGCGCCTGCGCCTCTTCCCGGGTGGCGGGCCGCGCGGGAGAGCGTGGTTCCCGGGTGCCCTGGATGACCTCTACCCGCCGCGCCGAGGTCTGCGAAAGCCCTGTCAGGTCGCGGGCGAAGCGCTCGCCATCGGCGACTGCCGTCTCTCCGGTTCCCAGACTCGCACTGGTGAGAATGCAGCGCATCCGCTCTCTTGGGATCTCCAGGCGCGCGCACAGCCGCCGAATGAGGAGCGCTACCTCGGCGCCACCCGCACCTCGATACATGTGCGCTTCGTCCAGGACCAGGACAAATTCATTGCGCGGATCGGCCCGAAGCCAGTCCCGGGTCTGCGCAAAGATGTCCCGCTCGATCGGACGCATGAGCATGTACTCGAGCATCGAGTAGTTGGTGATGAGCAAGTCCGGGCAGCGTTGCTGCATCTCGTGGCGCATCATCAGTTCCCGGTCATCGTCTTGCGTGACGAGCCGCTCGTTCCAATGCTTAGCGACAAACGGCTTACCCGCCTTCTTGCCCGATGCGTAGGTCTTGCTCTGAATCAGATCACCGCCATAGAAGGCGTCGAGATCCTTGCTCGGCCAGCGGCCGATTTTTTCTAGTTGGCTTTGCAACGCCGTATCGCTCGCGACCTTGTGATAGAACTCCTCGAACAGTGGTTTGACGAAGCGATCATCGCGCGCTGCGGTGCGCGGGCCCGGATACGGTGTGCGCCCCGTATAGCTGCCAAATCGCACCGGCCGTGCCTGGTCGCGCGTGAGCACCTTCGCGGCCTCCGGGTTGCCCAACAGCCGCCGGATGCGTGCAAGCTGGTCGTTCACCAACGCATTCATCGGATACAGGAGCATCGCCCGGCACCCAAAGCGCGCTGCGGACTCGGGTCTCGTGGCGCGCTCAATGGCCAGTTGCCCGACAATCGGCATCAGGAAGCTCTCGGTCTTGCCCGACCCCGTGCCGGTGGCGACCACCAGGTCTGCCGCTTCCTCGCCCAGAAATGACGTCAGTGCCTGCGCTTGGTGTTCGTAAGGTCGCGGATAGAGACCGACCTCCAGTGCCGCCAACGCCGTCAGCACCTTGATGGCAGGCTGGGGGATGGGCAGTTTTTCGTAGGGGTCGCTGACCTTGTAGACAGGCGTCGCCTCCACGTAGGGCCGCTGGGCGACCGTCGCATCCTGCTCAAGGAGCGCGTGGCGCTCGCGAATCAGCCCCTCGTCCCGAATGTGATATTGCGCTTCGATGTACTGGCGCAGGTTGTCCGCCAGGCTTTTCGCAGTTTCGTGTACACCGGCTGCCTCGCCTCGCTTTGTCACGCTCATCGGCTTTTTCCTTTGCGAACCTTCCATGCGCTGAGGGACATCCCCCACGCGCTCGTCCGTTCCCTCGCTCCCTCGCTCTCTTACGGCGCGAGTTCCTCCACCCGCTCATCCACCACGATCCCAAGCCCCTCGAGTGCCTGCCGCACGATCGGAAACATCGGCGCCGGGAACACGTGGTGCACGAATGCGGATCGCTCGCCTTCCAGCGCAGCGACTCTCCAACCCAATTGCAACACCCTGGCTTCCTCTTGCGGCAGCCAACGCGCAAGCCGCAGCTTGACCAGCCTCCCGGAGACCACCGCTTCGACTCGCACGCAGCGGTGCGCCTGCGCGTCCAGGCCGAAACGCAGACGCCTGGCTGGCTCGGCGGCCATGGCGGCAAGTCGGCCCAGACGCCCATTCGAGAATCTGCCCAGGAAATACGATCGGCTCGCGCCGATCTGCGCGCGACCCAGCAACATTCCCGTTTCCGTCGTCGGCAACTGCGCGACAGGCACCCATTCACGGCGCAGATACACTTGGATTTCGCCCATATCGGCAGGTGCATCCGTGAGGCGCGCGCCAGCCTCGGCCATGCAGCGCTGTGACCAGGTATGAAGGCCTTCGACTGGCGCGCCAATCCATGCGTCTGGCTCCCAGAGCTCGACCATATCTTCGCTTCCGGCCAGCGACAGAAGCCTGGCCCGCCCAGCTACCGCAATGTTGCTCGCCAGCCTGCGAGGCAATGCGTCAAGCGGGCCACCACCGAGGATCACCGCAGTCCCAGCCGCAGCGCGCACAGCATGCACCGGCGCGGCGAGCCACCGCCCGCCTTCGAGCCTGACCATGTCGCCCAGTTCTGCGAGGCTCTCCAGGACTTCCAGCACGGATGGGCGGGTCGGCTCACTTGGCCCCGCAAGAGCCGGCCACAATGGCACCAGCCTGCGCCGGACCATGCCGGTCAGGCGCAATGAAGTCGGCGCTTCCCATGCGCCATCGCACTCGGTGGGTGCCGAACACTGGTACAACATGGTTCGCAAGCATTCCGCAACGCTTGATATGCGTAGACCCTCGCCTCGCAGCGCACATTGCATGCCGGCTGCCAAGATGTTGCGCGCCCTGTCGCGCGAGACGGCCTGCCATTGCATCGCGTATTCTCCTCAGGCCGCTTCGTCTGTCTGCCGTGCCGCCAGTTCGCGCGCAGCGAGTTTGCGGATATCCTCGACCGGACCACTTGAAGCCCTGGCCCACGGAAGTGCCCACGCCGTGAGCAAAGCGGGAATGTCCGCTTCCGGGCTTCCCTGCGGCATGCTGCCCAGCATCGCGCCGGCCCGATAGATTATTCGCCGCCATAGCGCGCCGCCCTCAAAGGCGGCCTCGTCCAGTAGCGCTTCCAGCTCACCTGATGCCGGCGAGCCGGCCTTCGTGTCGATGCCTTCGAGCCGCGACCAGGCCTCTCGGGCGAGACGTCCATACCGAAGTTGCGGCAATCGTGCAAAGGCGCCGCGCATGGCAAGCGTATCCGTATCAAACACGGGCCCAAGCTCGGCGAGCGTGCCGCCCTCGCTGAAGGTTGCAGGCCCCTGGGCCCAGGTAGCGATTAGTGCAAAGCAGTTCTCATCATCCAGGCCAAACTGGCGGCGCACGACGATGTCCCGAATGGCACTGCCATACACTTCAAACGCGGAGCGATTCGCGCCCTTTAGCACCAGGCATCCTGAGTTGCCGGCAACAGAACGCATACACTCGGCAGCCACCTCATCGGAAATCAGCCCGACTGGCACGCGCCATGCGTGGTGGACCGACCCACCAATCGCAGCGGCAATGGCATCCGCCATCAGATCGGCGAGCGAACCCGATAGCTGAATCATCTGGCCCGCGACGAGTGCGGCCACACTCTGACGGGCTGTGGAGATCGCCGCGCCCTTCGTGACACCGGTCGCCTGCAAGTTCGAGGCGATCACGTCGCACACGTCCTCAACACGATGCAGCTCAACGAATGGGCCCTCTCGGCGGGTCTCCACCAATGTGGCCCACTGGCTGACATCGCCCTGCGCCGTTGCCCCCGCCATTGCCCCGGTACGCGCCGAGGTCAAGGAAGCTTCCTGGGCGGACAAGCGCATGCTCAGGTCGGCCACCGACGCGGCAAGCTCCGCCCAGCCCGCACCCTGCACGGCAAGCGCATCGACGGCTACGCTGAGCGACGTCAACCCGGCGAGCGCCTCGGCGAGGCGGTCCAGTCGTGCGCCGAGCGTGCGCAAGGCATCTTCGTGAGCACTGATCTCGGCGGCTGTGGTGTTCGCGGTCTCGGCCATTTGGCGCGCGGCCGTCCCCAGTGCTTCGACCGTGTTGTCGCGTTGGCGTGCGCGGACGGATCCTTCATCAACGACGGCGCGCAGCCGTGACAGTTCGGTCGTGCACTCGGCCACGCTGGTGCGCGTTTGCGCCACCGTCTTTGCAAGCCCTTCGCAGGTGGCCTCCACGCGTCCCATCCGCTGGGAGGCGGCGCTTGACGCCACCTCGATCGCATCCATGCTGGCTTCGATGCTGGCTAGCCGCCCGGGCATGCCATCCAGCACGCGGTCTCGCTCCAGTACGGCGGCCGTGCGAAAGCGCGCAAGCGACGTTTCCACATCCGTGTGATCAGGGAACCCGCTGAAAGCAAACAGCCGCGTTGCGTCCTCACGAGGGGTCTGCGGGCAATGTTCGGCCAGGTCACGCAGAAAGGCGAGACCGGTCTCTGCGGTCGGCGTGGCGTCGTCCCCCCGCGGCAGCGGCCGCCCCAGACGTTCCAGCGCCCACGCTTCCCAGGTACGGGCGAATTGCTCCCATTCGGGCGCCCCCTTGGGGCTGGCCTGGGGATGCGTGAGCAGGCCAATCAGCCGTTTCTGCTTGGCTTTGAGCTCGGCCTGCTCGCCCGGCCTGAAACCATCGACCTTCGGGAAACGTCGATACAAGGCCATCCGTAAACCTTGCGGCACCTCCGCGATGAACTCCGCTATGGCCGCTTGCCCCAATGTGCGAATCCGTTCCCGGGCCTCGTTACTGTACTGGTAGCTCATATCATGGCCCCTTCTTGCAGGCGTTCAAGTTCAAAGCCGCGCGCGCGGAGTGCCTTCACCAGCGAGCGGTGTTGCGGAATGAGCCCTGGCCGCGGCTTGGCCGACGCAAACGCGCGCACCAATCCCATATCGTTCCCCACCACCCGCGTGGGCGCGTGCAATTGGGCAAGGAAGCAGCGCAGTCGCGTACGCAGTGCCGCGGTGAGTTCGCATGGCGCGGAGGCTTGCGCGAATCCCTCGAACCTTTCTAGCCGCAGCCGGCCGAATCCCTGGAAATCGATGTCAAGCCGAGAGGCTGGGTTGCCCCATGCGTCCACCAGCAGGGCGAATGTCCGGGCCTCCGCGAGACGCATGTGCGGTACATGCGGTGCCGCTTCGCTACCGAAGCGAAATGCGCACCTCACCGATCGGTCGGCTGCATCGACGCGCAGTTCGCCCCGCGCGCCCGCGGGCAGGGAAAGGTATTCCGGAACCCGCCCAGCGCGTCGAAACTCGGCCGCGATGCGGGCAGATCCCGGCGCGTGCAGCGCGACGATCCGGCGATCGCCCTCCGTTGTCCGGAACGCCAGTTCGACAACTGGCACCGAGGTTGGTCGCGCCACCTGCAGGGAAAAGTCCAGGAAGGCCTCGCTGTCGGAATCCGAGACGTCGGCCACCCTGACAAAGTCCGCACCCTCTGCCTGTAGCGCAAAAAACGCGGGCGACGTTTCCACGCCAACGACCGTGCGCTTGGTCGGACCAATCTGGGCCTGCATGGCGGGACCCTTACTCGACGCGGCCACCGACATTCCGAGCGCGGACAGCACGACCACCTCTGCCCGCACGCAATCGATCGCGTTGATGCTCCCCTGTCTTGTGAAGAATGGCCAGACCGGGAGGATCGACGGCATGGGCGGTGCCATGGGAAGCCCGGTGAAAGTCTGGAGCCAGGCCACACAGGACTCGGAAGGCTCATCCGGCAGGGTGGCGAGCGCAAGGCGCCAGCCCTTCTGGCTGCCCAAGCGCTCGATCACCAGTTCGTCCGGGAAATCCGGGTCGGCGGGCGCAAGCCAAAGCAGCGCGAACGTCTGGCCGTACCGCAACGTCTGCGCGCGGGGAAACCCTCTGAGCTCTCCGCTTCCCGACGCGCTGAATGCAGCGGCACCCGACGCAGGCAACCCCGGGCATTCTACTTCCACGCCGTTGACGAACGCGGGATCGGGCTTTCCTTCAAAGGAGACGATGCGGTAGGGCGCCACGGACGGGTCAGCCCCGACGCGACGCGGGGTCCCCATGCCGCGCATGCTCACCTGCTGCAACCGGGCGCCCACGTCAAGCGTCAGCACGGCCGGACACTCCCGGCATGCGGGAAGGATCAATTCGAGTTGCCACGCCGCGCGCTCCGGCGCCCGGGGAATCCAGAGCCGCAAATCCATCTTCCGCCGGTTCGCCACTGCGCCACCCGCTTTGCCATGCGGATGAAGGCCCTGCGGGTGAATGCCTTGTTGGCCCGGCACAAATCGTTCGCACGCGGGCGACCCGTACCCAGGCCAATGCGCGAAATGCGCTTGCCGCAAATCGCCGGCTCGCAGATTGACCGGCGCCACGCAGACTGGGCAGGTATAGCGGCGCGCGCCGCGCGCCTGCCCTGCAGACTCCAGATCACCCGTCACTGCGTCGTAGGCGTACTCCACAGCCCCTCCCCCTCAAAAATCTGCCGCTGCGCCTAGTCCGGCTTATGTTCTTGCGCCTAGCATCCGGCGGCCCGTCTCAACGGTGGCTCGACCTCGATGTGATTGCGCAGCAGCCGAGCCTGATGGCCGAACAGCTCGATGAGGTTAGCTGCCCGCCAGTTGCGGTAATCCGGGCGGCGCTCCGCCCGCGGGATCATCCACCTGTCTACGGCCGATGCAGCAATCTGCTGGGCTGAGAGCAGGCCGGCCACGTCGGGCCGCCCTTTACCGGTTTGCAGAATGCGTGTGGCATTGCTCGCAAGCCGGCTGAGGAACACTTCGCGCTGAATGCCGTGCTTGAGCAGGTCATCCTTGAAACCGAGCGAGGCGAGCGCCGCGCGTGTCGTGCGCAGGCGCCAGTTGGGTCCCTGGCCAAACGCGTGCTGGTCGGCATAGGTATGGTCGATCTCTCGCAAATAGTCGCGTAACTCGCCAAACAGCCGATCCGGAATATGAAAATGCCCCCAACCTCCCGTGTAACCGATGGGCTCGAGGTATGGGACGCCATCGAGCTTGAGCCGGTTGTAGACCGAGGAACGTCCCATGGAGGAGGTGGTGGTGATTGCCAGCAGACGCGCCTTCTTTTCTTCCCCGGAAATAACGCCCGTCGAGCCACCATAGGCACGCGTAAAGTCGTCGTACAGATCGCGGCTGCGCAGCAGACACGCCACGAGTTTGCCGCCGAGCAGCGCGTTATAGGGTGGCAGCGCGCCCAGCACGTAGGCGTCCATCATATTTACCAGCCGGGCACTGCGGTCGTGCGTGTCCCAGCCGATGAAATTGTCCCGTACCGCAAGATTGAAGACCGGATCGCCGATGGCAATAAGCCCCATCAGCTTTCCGTTGTGTTCGTCCCAGACCAGGTAGCGCAAACGCCTGCCAAATCCGCTCGATACCGGCACTGACCATGAGAGCGAGGCGAGGCGGAAGAGGTCGCCATGCTGGGTGCCGGACGAGACGCGTTCGAGCACGGGCGAGATCTTTTGCGGGTCGACCTCCGTACCCGATGCGAAGTGTCGCATTAGCGTGGCGCCGCGGTGCGCCACAAACTGTTCGCTCGCAGAAAGCCGCTCCTGTCGCTGGGCACGGTGCAGGGAACGAATCGCTTCTTTGCCGTTGCCCGGCGGCTGAAGGATTCCGCTATCGGATCTCGTGAAGCCAAGGGTTCGCAGGTGCGTCCGCAGCTTCCGCTTTAGTGTCGCCTCACGTGGGTTGACCGTGACCACTGTGGCTGCGCCTTTTGGCATCTTTTGTCTCGCGTCACACTTACGGTATAAGCCGCCTGCCGTGTGCCCACGGATATTTGCGCGTTCCTCTTTTAGGAATAGCTTCGACCTAGCCGGCAAGCGATGTCTTCGGCCGTTTTCAAATTTTGGCCATCGGGCAATGCTGCCACGGAATCCGCCACGTGTCAGCCACCATATGGGGGGGGGGGGGGGGGCCAATCGGCAACCCGGCCCCCGCGGGGGGCGCGTTTTTGGGGCCATCCTTTGCCTAACAAACCGAAATTTGTTTAAAACGCCTTTTTGGGACATCGACCCCCCCGGCGCCGGAAGGGGAATGGGGGCGTGGGCCCGGGGCTTGTAAGGGCCGATTTTTGTAAAAAACCCAACTTGGT